>Ga0209935_1001948_pt1 | contig 28316 bp, 28 predicted proteins | sample ThiBio_1000_plan_2_FD_183958 | JGI IMG/M metagenome (GOLD analysis project Ga0209935, IMG submission 183958) | Wastewater bioreactor microbial communities from Cape Town, South Africa - Thiocy_cont_1000_plan (SPAdes) | ecosystem: Engineered > Bioreactor > Thiocyanate-remediating >...
TGCGATCCAGTGGAGTAAGACTTCCAATAAATAAAAACCATAGAGAACTTTAACGAAAATCAAGTTTATCTTTTTTTCGAAATCTTTTTATTTGCATACCCATTACAGCAGTAAACAGTTTCCATTGATAAGGTTCAACCTTAATCTTCGAATGATCATGTCCTTCTTCTTCTTCTGCGCCATGTGAATGTCCATTTTCGACAGATTCGTGACTATGAAGACCAAGAGCCTATAGAAAATCAATGAAATTATTCACTATCTAGAAGATGAATATGCATACAAATGGAATTAAATGAAGTAGAGCATCGCCGAAGAGGGTGCCAACAGCCAATGCCGTGCATGTTACAAGAACATACTGGAATGATACTCGATACATACATGGAAATGCCAATAACCCACCCAATGATAAAACGGAGATGATAAAAACAGCGAGAAAGCCATAGCCGTATTCTGGAATAATAATAATAATAGTATTGTTGTTGTTGTTGTTGTTAGAACATTCTTTTTTTGAAACAAATTCGAGACATACTTTGGGCTGAAGTCGGATGACTGTCTTCGGTTTCTTCTTCATCATGATCATGATCGTGACATACATGAGTAGTAAGATGTTCATCCAGAAAAGTTTCCGCACATTGATTGAGTAATTCCTCTCCTGAAAATTCTTCTGAAACTACAGTAATATTTCCGTCATTAACTATGCAAAGTGCATAGGTAGTATTCGTTGGCGAACACTAAATGCATAAGACAAATGAATTTATGAAGCATGAATCAATAGAACTTACGGATTCGTGATCGTGACCGTCATCGTCATCATGATCGTGATCGTCATCGTCAGCATGATCGTGATCGTCATCGTCAGCATGATCGTGATCGTCACCGTCATCATGAACGTGATCGTCATCGTCAGCGTGATCATCAGCGTGATCATCATCATCATCACTCATACTTATATTAATTAATGATGTCAATAAGAGGAAACCGATAAATATACGAGCGGAGAATTTCATCTAAATATAACACAAAGAATTAGGTACAAATAGACTGCATTTTGGTGTATTTATGTTTCTTCTGTAAATCGTTTTTACCTATAATTTACACTTGATTTCTCCCAGGTGTGTGTTTATTATGATTTTATCGTTAAAAGTACGAACGGTAGTTCGCATTTAAATCGTTTATTTTTTCGTCTATACTACCTACATGCAAAACATTGAAGCAACGAGGGATAATAGTGTCCTAATAGATTCAAGGTAGTAGAAATTCATTCTCAAGATAGTCTCTGCATATCAAAAGATCATGCATAAAAATAGAAATGCAAATGTTTGGACTTACCTTGCTTCAAGACAATATTGAAATTGAAACTGAATGCGTTGTAATACATAATTTCGACAACAAGCAGGGTTTAAATACTCGAATCCAGGAGACATAGAGAGAGAGAATGAGAGAGAGACAAACAGGTAGTTAGAATAATTACAAAGACTGTATAAAAACCAAAAATAGGCGAGAGATGTCGATAGAGCGAGAAGCAAAGCAGACGAGAGAAAAAATCGAGAGATGTCGACAGAGCAAATATAAAGGCAGAGAGAATAAAGTAGGCGAGAGAAAAAAAAACGAGAGATGTCGATAGAGAGAGAAACAAAGCAGACGAGAAAAAAACATCCATAGCAAAAAACTGCTATTTTCAAAAGAGGCTCTATTCGTACATTTTGCTTTTCTTTATCACGGGTGAATGGCCCTTTTACACTGAATCAATCACACGGATATTTTGTTTTTGTTTTTGTTTTTATATTATGTACTAAATCAATGATACAGGTCGTCATCGTAACTGATGAAGTGAAGTTTGAAAAATTCAAATATGATAATATTAATGTCTCAAGAAGATCAGACTTTTTTTACAATCGTGCTATTGTATTTCAAACTGATATAACTGACGAAGTATTTTTAAGTATACCTATGTATGCAAATTCGGATATTTTTTCTCCTCCGACTTTAACAACGATAAAAACAAATGTCATAAAAATTCAAAGTTGATAAAGAATATACGATTTATGCCCTATTCGATTCTCTAACCAATCTGAGAAATTAATCCGTTCGTATTTATCAAAAACAACCCATGAAAATCAAATGTTTTTTTCTTCAATGAATGAATAAATAAAATATAATGTACATTTATTTCGCATATCGAATATCCTCCCAAAAAGAAAAAATAACATTTTTGTGATATGTACTGATATCGATGTGCTAATCGAATAAGATATACATATCAAAGATTCTTGTTATAATCATAAATGATTGCTTGTTTCTTTGTTCTACAATCTTCACGGTTAGACACGTACTCACACTCATTCAACGCCTACATATTCCATCCTCCATGCAAATGCCATTGTTGAATATGTATATTATAGGCTTGATATCTTTTTTCTCATTCTCATCCATATTAACAGTAGCACAAAAAGAAGAATCCAAACACTCAAGAGAAAAAGGTAATGTTAAATTATAACTATCAACAATTGCTCTGACATTTTCATAAGTTGATTTATGATGAAGAAAGTGATTAACATCATGCATCGAATCTTTCTCTTACACAACTTTCGTCAAGAGAATATGACATAATTTCCATTTTTTGATGAGAAAATTTACTAAACATGATTTTGAGAAAAATATTTTAATTGAAGATTAACAATTAATTGAATTCTAATGATACAATCAAATCCAGGTTTTTCTTCTGCTCATAGTTATATAATTGATATACGTTTAAAATATTATATATGAAGTTTCTTTTTTTCTTCTTCATCTTTAGTCCGATTAGTAACTGTATACATAAGAAGTTCTTCCTTTCGTTGAAAGTGTGATGTTTCACATTAGGATTCGAAAAGAAGCGTATGTTTGTATAGAAATTCTTTTTTCGATTCACAACAAGATGTATAGGGGAGGAGAGGAGAAGAAAAGAGAGAATGCCACTTGGCGTGTGCGCGCCCTCAGTAATACATAATGAAAAAGCGCGTTAGATCGACGGACTGGCCAGTTATATGTACTACGATCACATGGTAAAGCAGCAGAGAGAAAAAGAGCGAGCGAGAGAGAGAGAATCAAAATATTCACTCTCTCGCTTAGAGAACACCTCCTTTCTTCTAGTACAGTTTGAATGACAACGACAGAACGCGACCCACCGGTCACTTGATCATTTTTCTTCGTTTTCTTCGATCGAAGAAGATTGGTTGATGTATATATTTTTGTATGTGTATGTGTGCGCGCATGTCTATGTCTATGTACATGTACGATTATGATGGATGTTTTTGCCCTATAGAGTAGGAGACGTTCACATGGCAGACACGGCGCCGTCTATCTTCTCTTTCTCTCGAGAGAAAGAGGAAAAATAAAAATTGCACTATTGACCTGTCCCGTCCATCGTCAATTTCCTCTTTTCTTCGAAGATCTCTCTACTCGTTCAATGTTTATATGAATTGTTTTCTTGTTAACTTCGAAAATAATTACCGAAATTGAAACCAGTATGTATTTTTCTTCTTCTTTTTCAGATGTCTCTTTACTTTGTAACGGACGCATTTCGCAAGCTCGGTTCGCCGAACATAAAAAATGATGATTTCTATGATCGATTAAGTCGAAAATATTCGATGGTTTTCCTTGGCGTTGCATTTCTCGTCGTTAGTTCATCGCAATTCGTTGGTCATCCAATCAATTGTTTCACACAGAACATTGCTGGTAGTCATACGAGTTACGTCAATTGGGTCTGCTGGATTAGTTCATCGTACTATCTACCCTTTGAAAAACCTCTACCAACACGTTACGAGAAAACACCGGAGAAAATGTAAACGGAATTCTTTGAAATTTCGATTGATTTTACTGTTTTTTGTTTTGCTTTTTTCTAGTCCATATTATCAATGGGTGCCATTTATTTTGTTATGCATGATGTTTCTGTTTTATCTTCCGGGTTTTGTTTGGCGTAATCTGAATAAATCCTGTGGTATTAACACGAAAGTTATTACAAAAATGGTTTCTGATATGGATCAAATGGATGGAGAAAAACGAGAAAAGGCCGTACGTGCTTTAGCCAAACATATTGATAAAGCATTGGCTTATCATCGAGACTATGATCATGGTTTTATGTATGTATCAATTGTTCATAAAAAGAAAACAAACGTTCATTTATTTTGAATCGAATTGATTAGATATAATATTCGTCGACGTTTTGGCTCGTTTCTTTGTTGTTCCGTTAGTCGACACTCAGGAAACTATTTGGCCGTTGTTTACGTTTTTGTTAAATTACTTTACATTGCCAATGCTGTTGGTCAATTGTTTCTTTTGAATTTATTCATGGGCCGAGGATTTGGTTTAATCGGTATTGAAGCTATTCGTCGTTGGATGAATGGTCTCGATATAGAAATAGTCGAACGTTTTCCTCGTATTACCATGTGCAAATTTATGATTCGAACACTCGGCGATAATATTCAACCGTATGATGTTCAATGTCTCTTGCCAATTAATATTTACAATGAAAAGATCTTTTTATTGATTTGGTTTTGGCTTGCCTTTGTTGCTATTGCATCGATTTATGGTTTAGTTAAATGGCTGTACTATTTTACATCGGGTGCTCGAAACAATTTCGTTCGTCGTTTTTTGAAAGCGAACGAAATTCGTTATTATACATCGTCGACATCATCATCATCGACAGCCATTGGTTCGACAACTGATCAAGATCAAGCGCCAGTCAAACGTATCGATGATTTTGTTACGAATTATTGTCGACAAGATGGTCTTCTATTATTACGTATTGTTAAGAAAAATACGAATAATGTCATTGCTGGTGAAGTTGTTTGTGCTCTATGGGATAATTGGCGAGCTATGCCACAAATACGTTTCAATGCATCACCAGAATCGGACAATGGCGGACAAATCATTGGCTTAGGTGTTAAAAGTCCATTGAAAGTCAATGGTGTTGGTGAAGGCAGTGAAAAATTATTGTCGCAAAAATCTGGAATGTTGGCATAGAATATGAAATCCTTTGAGAGACTCGATGAGCCCTTCTCCCTTTTGTGAAAAGAGGATGATAATACTTGTTTTGGTTCTTCTTTCTCTCTCTTTCTTTCTTTTTTTCTCTATCTTTCTTTTTTTTTCTCTTGTATACATTCAATTGATCAGAACTGGATATTTACTTCTTTTGAATAAACTATCATTATCTATGTTTCTCTATTACCTTTGTCTTGTTTTTCTTCTTTCTATCTCTTCCCCATCCCTTTTTTTGTCTATGTAGTGGTAATAATAAAACTTCTGTGAAACTGATATATATATAACATATATACGTATATATTAGAGAAAATCTCTTATTCGCTATATCGATAGAAGAACGAAAACAAATCTGATGTTTCTGAACGGTTAGTTAGTTTAGTCGTGTTTTTTTCTTATTCTTTGGTGACCTCGAAAGAGAAGATTAGTTAAATGTTGTATCCTGTTATTGACGCATTTCGTAAACTTGGCCTACCAAGTATTCGAAATGATGATTTTTTCGATCGATTAAGTCGAAGATATTCGTTAATCATTCTTGGAATATGTTTTATTGTTGTAACAACGACAAATTTCGTTGGCAATCCAATACATTGTTTTACACAAATGGTCGATAGTCAATATAAAGTCGATTATGTCAATTGGGTGTGTTGGATAAGTTCGTCGTACTATCTACCATTCGAACAACCACTACCGAATCGATACGAAAACGCACCAGAACGAATGTTTGTTGATATTTGAGTGTGTTCGAGTTTATTTTCTATTTTATTTTTAGTCCGTATTATCAATGGGTACCGTTCATACTTTTTTCAATGATGATGCTTTTTTATCTACCTGGTTTTATTTGGAGAAAAATGAATCGAGTTTGTGGAATTGATACCAAGGCTATAACACATGTTTTACGTGAAATGGATCCATTGAATAGTGATGAACGAAAACAAGCCATGGTTTCATTAGCTAAACATATCGATAAAGCGTTGACTTATCAACGTGATTATCATCATGGTTTTATGTAAGATTAAATTCAGTTTTGCTTAAAGAAACAAGTTGCTTGTTAATTGATTGGTAGATATAGAACGTGGAGACGTTTTTCGTGTTTGTTATGTTGTTCAGTTGGTCAGAGTTCGGGAAATTATTTAGCGTTTGGTTATGTTTTTGTCAAATTACTTTATATTCTAAATGCTATCGGTCAATTTTTTCTGCTCAATATTTTTCTCGGCGGTCATTTTCATTTGTACGGTTTGGAAATTTTACGTAAATGGCTTCGTAGTGAAACAATCGAAGCTATCGAACATTTTCCACGTATAACCATGTGCAGATTTAATCTTCGAACACTCGGTGATAATATTCAGTCCTATGCTGTTCAGTGTCTCTTACCGATTAACATTTATAATGAAAAAGTAGATTAATAAAACGCTCGTTTTGAGTTTCATCAATTGAAATTTAGATTTTTATTTTAATTTGGTTTTGGCTTGCTTTTGTTGCTGCTGCATCGATCTATGGTTTGATCAAATGGTTTCATTATTTCACTTTAAAATCTCGTAAGAATTTCATTCGTCGTTTTCTTAAAGCGAATGGTGTTGATTATTATTCACAAAATGCGACGCCGTTCGATACGGAATCACTTCGAACATTTGTCGATCAATATTGTCGACAAGATGGTATTCTCTTGTAAGATTCTTTGAGTTCTGTAGGCTTATTTTCGTTGTGTTTTGTTTTTGTGTAGATTACGTATTATTACAGCGAATATGAATACTGTGATTGTTGGTGAATTGATCTGTGCTCTTTGGGAGAATTGGCAAATTCAAAGACAGATTCGTATTCAGACATTATCACAAGATGTACATCATTCGAAAGCAAAATATTTTGATGATCATGATCATAATCAATCGATTTCATCACGAGCTCCAATGCTAAATCACGATGAACGTTATGTATTATTTCCAACGAAACTATAAACATTTGTTGTTTTTTTTGCATGTGAAAAAGAGAAAAGAACCGTTGTTTTTAAAGTTAGTTTTTTATAAAAAATAAACCAACATCATATATTATTATGACTAAACTTGCTCACTTAATCGGTAGTCTAGTCTGTATACTAGCGTCATCTATCAAGATTTCCATTGAATTCATTGAAATTAAATGAATATCTGAGAAATGTTTTATTAATATTGAATAGAAAATTGAAAATATTGATATAGTTAATTGCCAAGTGAATCAATTTGTTGCGATTGGTGAGATTAAAAAACAGCCTGACCTGACGTGGTGAACGAGGAATAATTTGTGTATGATCAATCTCTCTCGCTGTCTTACAATCAACAGTAACAACGATGCAAATCGTGTTCAGCTTAGTTATTCTTTCGTTACTTTCGATTGGATCGATTAATTCAATCAGTTTTACTTTACCATTAAATACAAAAAAATGTTTGAAAGAAGAAATTCACAAAGTAAGAAATTCATTTGTAATTATCTTCGAAAAACATAATTGAGCATGTTTATTATCTAGGATACAATGGTGACCGGTGATTACGATATAACAATTCTTCCTGGTTTACAAACTCATCTTGATGTTAAAGATACGAAAGGACATACACTTTACAATAAAGAAGATGCTACAAAAGGCAAATTTGCTTTTACAACTGAAGAATTCGATATATTCGATATATGTTTTGAAACTAAAGTACCACATGGTCAACAAACACATCATTTATCTGCTCAACATACAACAAAAGAAGTGACACTCAAATTAAAACACGGTGTCGAAACGAAAGATTATGATGCGTTAGCTAAAGCAAATAAATTAAAACCATTAGAAGTCGAACTAAATCGTCTTGAAGATCTCTCAGCAGCAATTGTATCTGATTTTGCCTATATGAAACAACGTGAAGAAGAAATGCGTAGTACAAATGAATCAACCAATTCCAAAGTTCTCTATTTTTCCGTTTTTTCCATGGGCTGTTTAATGAGTTTAGCTATTTGGCAAGTACTCTATTTACGACGATATTTTAAAGCTAAAAAACTCATTGATTAATCTGATTCTCTTTTAACTTGTTGTTGGTTTTTCTTCTGTTTGTTGTTGTTGTTATTGTTCTAGTCTATCATTGTTTCTAATCAAAACTCAAAAAAAAAAGCACAAAGAAGATTTTCATTTCTCGTCTATTTTATTTATTCTAGAATAATGCGTTCTATAATAATCTTAAGTTGTTATTTTCTATTGGCATTGGCTTTCGATGAATTCTCGACATCTGACGGAGAGAATCCGATTCTCTCAGGTCCGAATGTCGTCGTCGATTTAACTAAAGATAATTTCACACAATTTCTTCAACAGCATCCTGTTGTTGTCGCTGAATTCTACGCACCATGGTGTGGCCATTGTAAACAACTAGCACCTCATTACGAGCAAGCAGCACGTTTACTCAAAGATTCTGAACATCCTGTTGCTTTTGCTAAGATCGATTGTACAATTGAGCAAGACTTAGCTCATGAGCAAGGCATCGAAGGTTATCCAACACTGAAAATCTTTCATAAAAACAGTCTGAAACCATTTGAATACGATGGACCGCGTTCACCGGGTTCAGATATTGCTGATTATTTGAAAGAATTTGCTAAACCAACATGGACACCACCGCCATCCTATGTTGTTGACTTAACAACGGAGAATTTTACACAATTTATTTTCAATGAAGAATTGTCGTTGGTTGAATTCTATGCACCTTGGTGTGTTCATTGCAAAAAACTCGAACCGAAATTCGAAAAAGCTGCGAGTTTATTGAAAAAAGATACAAACATTCGTTTAGCAAGAGTCAATGGAGCAGCAGAATCACAATTAGCTGGTCTTCATAATATCACTGGGTAGAAAAATCTGGAAAGTTTTGAGTTTCTTTTCTAAATTCTCGTTGTACTTTTAGTTATCCATCGTTGTTTGTCTATCGAAAAGGTGGCAAACGAATGACATACGATGGTGAACAGAGTGAACATGGAATTGTTTCAACAATGAAAGAATATCTCAATTCACCGAGCCATTTAATCAAAAATGTGAACGATTATCGATATGTTTTTCGACGAAATGATCAACCGGGTGTAATCGGAGTTTTTCAAGATGAAAACGATCGATTCTATCAATTGTTTCTCGATTTCGCATTTAAAAAACGCAAAACCTATCAATTCGGTCATACATTTCAAAAAATCGCTGGATTGGACGATGTCAAAGCGCCAGCCATCGTTCTTCAACATCATCCGGATGTTCGATCAAAATATGAAAAAGAAAAATATGTTTTCTCACAAGAAAATGCTTTGGAAAAAGATCTCGAACAATTCATTGAACAACATCAAGCGCCACTTGTCGGCATTCTCAATCAAGACAATCAACGAAATATTTACCTTGATCGTCGTCCGATTTGTATCGTTATTTACGATTTGGACTTTTCATTCGATCATCGTGAACGAACACAATATTGGCGTAATAAAATTCTTCAAGTTGCAAATAAATACAAAGATAAATACACATTTGCCATTGCCGATGAAGAGAAAATGGCTCAATTATTGAAAGAATTCGGTCTTGAAGAATCAGGTGAAGATGTCAATGTCGGTTGTTTCGATGCCAATGGCGTCAAATACCGAATGGAAGATGACGAAGAATTTACGTCGGAAAGTTTCGAAGAATTTATCAGTCGTTTATTAAAAGGCAAAATTCGACCATTTATTAAATCACAATCGATTCCTAAACAATCGATTGTCAATGGTTTGACAACAATTGTTGCCAAGAATTTCGATCAAATTGTTAAAGATCCAACAAAGAATGTTCTCGTCTTTTTCTATGCTCCTTGGTGTGGACATTGCACGAAATTTAAACCTGTCTACAGTAAACTTGCACAACGTTATGCCGGCCAATCGAATCTCGTCTTTGCTCAAATCGATGCGACAACTAATGATCTATCAAAAGACTTTGATGTTACTGGTTTTCCAACGATTTATATCGTTCCAACAGATAATCAACCGGTTAAATACGAAGGCAATCGAGAATTTGATGATTTAGTTCAATTTATTGACAAAAATACTCGAACAAAAAGTGAACTCTAAGAAGAATGATATCGTTTTGACATTCCCTCCTCATTGTTTTTAATTTATTAAATTTGTTTTCTTTGACTTGTGTTGTGAACACTGGTGCTTTACTTTACAAAAAACGCAAAATCTTATAGCTTTTAAATTATAACCACTTCTTTTCTTTTTCTAGATGATTTTTGTCATACATGTGTCATTAGTTAAATCTTATCTGAAGGCAAAAGATAAATAAAACAATGGCCTCTACTAAATCTTTGCTATCATCTGATAATCATGAGCGAAACAATTTATTAGTAAACAAAAAACGAAATTTTGTTTATGTAATAGAGCGGGAACTGTCGAACGAGAAAGAGGAGAATAGAATGAGTAAAACTATGTGATTCGTCGAGATAAAGCAATGAGTCATATCATTCGATGTATATATACGTCTTCTTTGTAGATATATAAAACTATGTCGACTATTATTTATTTTATTTAACGTGAACAATTATGGCAAGTAAAGCTTTTCAAGTTGCACTCGATGCAGCAACAAACGAAAATAATACCGAAGAAAATTGGGATCGTATACTTGGTAAATATGATGAAAAGTGACAAGAAAAATAAGATTCACGTTGTTCTTCCTTCTTTTGTTTTCTGTAGAGGTTTGTGATTATGTTAAAAATGGTCAAATAAAACCAAATGAATTACTTGATCAAATTCTCAAACGTTTAAAACAAACTCGTAAAACGAAGCTACAAATGAATACATTAGTTCTCTTTGATGCGGCAGTTAAAAATTGCGGTCAACAATTTCATTTACTCTTCACTTCACGAGCAACTATGAACATACTTGTCGAAGTTATTGACGATGCACGAACAGAAAATACTGTACGTCTTCGTATAGGAGCTTTGCTTAAACAATGGATGGAAGATCCAGAATTTAAAGACAAAGCACAATATGCGATGTTGGGTGCTACCTATAAGAAATTGGTAACCGAAAAAGGCTATGCTTTTCTTGATGGACCAGGTGCTGCGTCGAGTGTATCAGCACCTTCGACAGCGACGAGAAAAACACAAGACGAACTATTAGCGAAAAAGGAAGAAGAAGATTTTGCCAAAGCCATTGCTTTGTCGATGCAAGAAGCAAATCAATCACGACCTACCCAACAACAACAACAACAACAACAACAACAACAGCAGCCAGTGAGCAATTCACTTTATCCAACAATGCAACAATCGAGTTCGACATCGAACTCATCGGGCAACGAAAAGAAAGCGAAAGCTTTGTATGATTTCGAAGCTGCCGAAGACAATGAAGTCACATTCAAAGCTGGAGATATTTTAATTATTACGGATGATAGTGATCAACATTGGTGGAAAGGTATTAATAATGGTGTTGAAGGTTTATTTCCGGCTAATTTTGTTACGAAAAATCTTCAACAACAAATCGATGTGCCGAATCACTCGTCAAGTTCGACAAATGATGCTAACCAAAAACAACAACGTTCGAATGAGATTGTCAAAGATCAAGTAGTTATCGACGAAAATTTAATTGATCGTTGTCTGGGAATGTTACAAAATGCTGATCCAACCGGTGAAATCGAACCTGATTCGAATGAAATGTTAACACTCGAAGATACGTGTTATGCAATGGGTCCATTAATCGATCATGAACTCGAAAAAGTCGATCGAAAACATGTACAATTAGAAGAATTAAATAAAAATCTACGTGAAGCTATGGATTTATATCATCGTTTGATGGAAGAAGGTCGTATTCGTACTGCACAAGCCAAAACAAATGCGGCTCAACTTGTCACTCAAATGTATCAACAACCGCAAGTACCTCCACAGCCTTACTATCAAGTTCATCCCAGTTTACAAACTCAACAACAGCCACTTGCTCCACCACCGCCAACACAACAGCAACAGCCGCAGCCGCCACAACAACAACAACAACAACCACCACCACCAATGATGTATCAACCTCAACCACAATTGTACAATCAAATGCCTCCACAAACTCAACCATCCATGCCTTATATTCCAACACAAGCACCTCTCGGTGCCTACTATGTCGATCCGAATTTGCAGCAACCACCGATGATGTATTCCATGCCACCAAATATGATGAATCACTATCAACCTCAACAACCAACAGCGCATACTGAAACACAATAATCAATTCAATCATTCATTCATCGTCTTCTTCTTCTTCTTCTTCTTCTTCTTCTTCTTCTTCTTCTTCGATCTGTATATGTTATGTTATGTTATGTTTCCTTTCTCTTTTCTGCTACTTTTAATGTAAACATCTCTTTCTCTCGATTTGCATTCATATTTTAAATTGTGTCGTGTTCATCTTATTTTATAAATTCTGCGAGAAACAAAATATATATACATATATCATTGTCGTGTATCGAACTTGACTTTGTTCTTTTGTTGGCATCGAAAAGTAACGTGATAGTATTTTGAGGACATCTGCAAATTCTATTTCTTCTGCTGCTTGGCAACGGGAAGAATTTGACAGAACATATAAAAGCAAAAAAAATGATTTTAGTTTACACCTAAATGAGAGAAGCAACAAAGGAGTATCAACAAGAAGTTCAAGGTAATGACATTGAATGGATAAAGAAAAGGATAGATTAACATATTTTGTTTAGTGATTTCACCGTCGGTGAATGACCTTCCATATTCACTTAGTAAACTAAGAAAAATTCTTGAGAAAAAATCAATTGATAATGACGAAATCGATTCGGATACTATTGAATGTATTGAATCAATTACGAGAACATTCAGTGGTCTTTGTCAACGTTATCCACCGACGAAAACCTTTCCATTTGTGCATGAAATTTCGAAAATTTACATTCGTGATCTACTTTCGAATACAAATGCTTTAAAAATTCTTTCAAATGGATCTTTTCAACAGATATTCTGCACTGCAAATTCTCGACAATTTCAAAATGACCTCGCCCAATCTTTGGAACAAAATTCTGAATTCGCACAGAAGGTTTTTTATGAGTCATGGGAACTCTTATCATTACCCTTGATGATAGATTTTCTCCACAATATCTATCCACGCGAAATTTTTTCACATATATGCGTGATTTTAGACACTGTTCTTGTTCGCACTCTATATGCAGCTATGTATATCGAATGCAAAAGTAATGATTTATTAAATCAAAAACAAACTATCAGCTTATTAATGAATTATGTGGATGAAAATAAAAAAACTATTAAAGAATATCTTACGAAACATATAGTCACAAAAATATTAACCCTGATTTGGAATTTAGCAGATAATACAATTTTAATTCCAACATTAATCGAAATCAATTGTCACACATATTTTCTCAAATGGTTATCATTGACATATTTACCTATTGAAATACATCAAATGATATTACACATTCTACATAATATAGCAAGACATGATCAAGGTGTTGTAGCTTTAAATGATGGTAATTGTTTATCAATTCTTAGATATTTTAAACAATTACGAATGGATCCGAATAAAGAAAATCAGAATGAGCTCTACACTGACTTACGTTTTATCTATTCAATGATTTTATCATATCTGATTGAACCGAAAGACAACCGAGAAGATTTGAAAGATATCAAGAATATTTTGGATCGATTACTTCAATTAATAATTGACGCAGGACAAGCTGATAATAATAAAAATGAAGGCTTTCATGTTAGTGAACCATTAGTTGTTTTAACAAAACTTTTTGTACATGATGATATATTAAAATATGTTCTCAATGAATCACTTGTTGTTGGTTTACAAACGAAAACTAAAACAGAATTTTTTATTTATTTATTATTTAAATTTCGTGGAGCACTAGCCAGTACAAATGATCTTGACCAATTAACATTAAGTGCCTTAGTTAACTTACTATGGAGTATTTCTTTTCATCCTGAGTATACTGAGGAATTAAAATCTAATTCAAAATTTTTGATGACAATCAAAAGTTTGACGAATAATGATGGACTCAGTTGGGTTACACAGTACGTTCCTAAACATATGTCGACAATTCCGAAAGCAGCAAATGGTATTCTTTTTAATCTTCAAGAAGCAAATCCTATGCGATCATTCAAATCAACAGCAATTCAAAAGATAGACGAAGACATAGCTCCGATGGCCGAGAAAAGTCACTGTCGGCGAGAAACCGATTCAATATTAGCTCCAGCAGTAAAACCAAGTGAAAGTAGTGAGAAAAAGGAAGCAGAAAAAACAGTTCAACAAATTCATGTTATGGTTAGTTATTGCCATGCTGATAAAGATATTTGTCGTCAAATTGTTGAAGCACTTCAAAAAGATAATCATTTACATGTTTGGGTGGATTTTATCTATTGTCACAGCGAAGATCTTTGGGAAGAAATTGCTGAAGCAATCGAAAAAGCCGATGTGATTCTATTTCTTATGTCAAAAGATTATCAAGATAGTAAATCCTGTCGACAAGAAGTGATGTACTCGAAGGATTCATTGAAGAAACGTTTCATTCCAATTTATACCAAGAAAGATTTTGTTGCAACAGGTTGGTTAGGTGTTCGAATAGTCGGTCCACAATATATTCGATTTGGAAAGAAATCATTTGATGAAACAGCAAAAGAACTAATTAAACTGATTGCAAGTGATAAAAAAGAAGAACTATTAGAAACAACGAAAGAAACGAAACCACCACCAGTAATTCTTACATCCACTAATGATGTGAAACCAAATGAAGATAATTCTATTCCAGAGACAGTTATACCATCGAAACAACCAGTAGAAAAATGGGCGAAAAAAGATATTCACAATTGGTTTCAGAGTAATCAAATTCAACGAGAACTTGCTGATTTATATAACTTTCAACATGGAACCGACCTTTTATTATACGGAGAATGTCTACGACCTAATTGGCAAAATGAATATAATGAAATAAAAGAAAGATACCAGCAAAAGTATAATAGAGTTCTGTATCGTGATGAATTTGTACGATTTGTTGGTGCTATAAATCGATTGGAAAAATCATCCTCGACTCGCTCGAAAGCATGTGTGATTTGCTAATGTATTTTATCTTTTTTTTTGTAAAAAAATACAAGAATAAAATTCACTGACTGTGATTGAAAATATTCGACATTTTTTGGATATGTCAAAAAAAGTGCATTTGCTCTCATTGTTTGAAAAAAACGCATTTTTGTTTGTTCTCTTCTCTTCTCGTTCCCAGGTTTTTTTTAAATAGAAGCGTCAAAATCGTCACGAGAAAAATTTGCCCGAATGGTATATTTTCTCCTTTTCTCTCTGTTTCTCATCATATCAACAACAATCTCTCAGGCATATGAAACTACTTAGCAACTACAGAGAAAGAAAGTGTTTGCATTTTTGAATTACACTGTGCAGAATTATTTTAACCGTATTGAAGATGAACGATGCAGCGAAACAACCATTCGACAACGGTAACTTGTTGACTCAAAAGGAACCTATTTGAATCCTGAAACAAACGGATTTATTTTTGTCTAGTTCGTGGTGAATTCAACGGATTCGAAGATCTACCTGCACTACTTGCTGAATTACGTCGAATTCTTTTGAGAAATTCCGAAAATAATAATGAAATCGACGCTAATACTATTCAATGTATCGAATCGTTAAAAATCAAAATCGACAAACTTTCTAAACTTTCTCAACAAACAAAAATCGTTAATCTTGCACAAGCAATATTACAAATCTATATGAATGATTTACTTTCAATTACAAATTGTCTCAATATTTTCTCAACTAAAATATTTCAAGATATATTTCTAAGATTGAATAAACTCGTATCTTCGGTTGATCTTCAAACAATTTTTCAAAATGATCCAACATATGCTCGTACAATTTTCTATCAATCATTCGATTTATTAAAACTATCAATGATTACTGATTTTCTTCAAGATGAATCTTCAACTGTATTATCATCACATATAGCACTTATTTTACGTACAATTATCGATCGGATTGATTCGAGTGTCGGATATATTTTATTTGCAAAAAATTCGTTGGAACATCAATTGCCAACTATACGTTCATTGATTCAATATGTTGATAGAAACAAGCATAATTCAGATAATTCTGAAGCAGTGGATACTATCTTACGATTCGTAGGTAATTTAGTCGATAATACAATACTAGTACCAGCATTGATTGAAGCTGGTCTATCTGATCATGTACTTATTTGGATCTCATTTACAGATTTACCTATGAATGTAATTCATTCTTGTTTACATATTATCTATGATCTCGCCAGACATGAGTACGGTGTTAAAACATTGAATGATGTCAATTGTTTAGCGATTCTCAAAGACTTTAAACAACGAATATTGAATCCAAATCAAGATGATTACAGTGAATTTTATACGAATTTACGTTTGTTGTATTGTATGATTTTATCATCATTAACAGAACCAAAAGAAAATCGAGAAGATCTAGATAAATTACAGAAGACACTTGATTTACTCATGCAATTTGTTGTTGATGCTGGAAAATCTGATACTGGCCAATATGGAGGTTTTCATGTTAGTGAACCGTTGATTGTTTTAACAAAACTTTTTGTCCATGATGAAATATTAAAATATGTTCTCAACGAATCAAAAGTGGTCAATATGAAAACAAACTCGAAATTAAAATTTATTTGCTATTTAACAATTAAATTTCGTGGAGCATTAGCCGGTACAAATGAACTAGACCAATTGACATTAACTGCTTTGCTTAATTTATTATGGAGCGTTTCTTTTCATAGTGAATATGTTGATGAATTAAAATCGAATTCGAAATTTTTGTTGACAGTCAAAAGTTTGGCGAATGACGATGGAGAAGCTTGGGTTGAACAATACGTTCCTAAATACATGTCAATCGTTCCCAAAGCAGCAAATGGCATTCTTTTTAACCTTCAAGAATTTAATCCTGGACGAGCAGCGAAATCAATTGCAGTTCCAGGAACAGAAGCAGAAAAGAAAGTTCAACAAATTCATGTTATGGTTAGTTATTGCCATGCTGATAAAGACATTTGTCGCCAAATTGTTGAAGCACTTCAAAAAGATAATCACTTACATGTTTGGGTAGATTTTATCTATTGTCACAGCGAAGATCTTTGGGAAGAAATTGCTGAAGCAATCGAAAAAGCCGATGTGATTCTATTTCTTATGTCAAAAGATTATCAAGATAGTAAATCCTGTCGACAAGAAGTGATGTACTCGAAGGATTCATTGAAGAAACGTTTCATTCCAATTTATACCAAGAAAGATTTTGTTGCAACAGGTTGGTTAGGTGTTCGAATAGTCGGTCCACAATATATTCGATTTGGAAAGAAATCATTTGATGAAACAGCAAAAGAACTAATTAAACTGATTGCAAGTGATAAAAAAGAAGAACCATCGAAAGAAACCAAACCACCACCACTACAACAACAACAACAACCACCTGTGTCTGTACCTATACCGAGTGAAGAAAACGATTCGAATGAAGTGAAAGATGAACCGACAAGAACTATCGAACCGCCAAACAAACCAATAAGAGAATGGACCAAGAAAGATATTAATAGTTGGTTTCAGAGTAATCAAATTCAACGAGAACTTGCTGATTTATGTGACTTTCAATGTGGAACCGATCTTTTGTTGTATAGACAATGTCTTCAACCTAATTGGCAAATCGAATATAACGATATGAGAAAACGTTATGAACAAAAATATGAAACTGAATTATATCGTGCTCAATTTGTTCGTTTTGTCGGTGCTATAGATCGTCTCCAACCGTCATCAGTCCCTCGTAATAAAAAACCATGTGTGATTTCCTAAGACCATGTTTTTTTTTAAATAATATAATAATAATAATAATAATAATTTCGAGATGCACATAAATAGAAAAGAAAAACAACAACAACAACAAAAAAAACGAGAGCGAATGTTTCTAACAGGAAAATAAAATAAAAACAAGAAAAAGAAAAGGAAAATTCACTGTTGTGATTGCAATCTATCACACACACATAACTCAATCGATCCCATCATCAATCATCACTCCTCGAACCGTATGCGTTTTAATACATGTATCTAAATGCTCGAATAGAATTTCTAATCGACGATCAAGAGCTCTCAAATGTTCATCAACAAGAATTTGCCGTAGTTTTTCACCGTTTTCCAATGAACGTTGAACTAATGTTGAAAGGCCTTGTCGATAGACTCGATATAAACGTGCAAATGTCGAATAACGAAACAAACAACATTGTCGAATTGGTGTTAGAATCGATAGATCATCATAATTATATCGGCCAAAACTTCGACCATTATCCAAATGAATCAGAGCAGAATTAGCACCAAATTCTTCAATACGCATCATATGATGACGATCCATGTTTCCTGAAAAGAAAGAAAAAATTCATCGATTAAAATCACATCTAGATGTTTGTCTCTCGGGAGACATTGATGATGAAGTACGAAGTGAGCGTTGCCTGATTTCTTTCACGAGAATCTAATATGTTCTAATCATTAATCATTTTTCTGCGTTCATGTCCATTAAGGAAATGAAGAAGAAAAAGAAAGAAAGACGCGATTACATAATTTGTCAACGCAAATCGAACTGATTTTTTTTCTATCGACATGAAATATTTACCAATGAGAAAATCAAATGCAGACAAATCCATCATATCAAGTAACAAACGATTATGAAAGTCATCATCCAAGAAAACACGTTCGTAACAATAGTTTTCATTCGTTTCCCATTTAGCTTTTCGAATAGCACTATAGGAACGACGATATGGATGAGTAATTTTCCCCCATTCGACTTCAGGCGGTCGTGGTAAAAGTATTTGAATCGATCCTTCTAAACGGTCACCCGGTTTACCACAGACAGCATGCGATGTATCACAATAATATGAACAATGACCACGGAAGCACGTATTATTAGCTAGATGAAAATATTCGAATTAAATATATTTATGTATATATATTCACAATGAGTGTTACCAGGTGAAATAAAAAATGTTTTTGCAAGATCTTCAGTGGCTCGATCACGTATATCTTGAGTTATATGTACCAATCGTCCGATTAGAGGCGGAACACGATTAAAACCAAGAATTCTATTCAATTAAACATGTATTCATTCATTCATTCATCAATCAATAAACAAAGAAACGAGCGACTACCTATCGACATGAAAAGCTGCGATTTCAGCATGATGTCGTTCAATGTCACTGAAATAAAAGTGATCCGGTAATGTTTGATAATTGCGTGGCACTCTAAAAAATAACTTCAATCAATAGTATCATAATAAGGTCAAGGTCATAACGTACCGATACGGTTTAAATAATGCTTCGAAACCGTCAGGTAAATCCATAATGATTTTTATTTGAGTACCTTGAGACATTTCACCTAAATAGAATTCGATATATTCATATTTCGAATTATTCAGCTCACTAAATACATACTTGCTTCGATAATTTCAGCATTCTGTAAATGGTTTAATAAACGTTTAAATTCCGGCGAACGTGGATCGTACACACGCAAGTTATTCACAGTTTTCATATATCCATACCATGATGTATTCATTCGTCTTTTCAAAAAAGCAAAAACAATCAATCATAACAATCTGTTTATCAGTGTTTATTTATTCAAAAACGAAGGAATGAATGCATGATTAATTAATTATTTGGAATATTCTCGTGAGACATATACAAATAAGAAGAATTTTGGAATTTTGAACTAACAAATCTCAATGCATCTTTTCTTATCGAGATAAAAAAACCGTCGAAGAATGCATTTGAATAATTTAGTTCTTTTGTTGTTCAATCGATAAGAAGAAAAAAGAGTCTGATAATAGGATACATGCAGCGGCTATGCCTTTTCTTTTCTAACCCGATTAGAATCGATAAATGAGCCATCTCAATGAAATCGAAACAAAATCTCGCCCACGTAAAAAGACTACAAATTTGTTTTCTAATTAAAAAAAGAATCAACTAGAACGTAATCGAATAGAGAATCATTTTATCAAATAATGATAAATGACACTCAGAAAAGAAATTGCTAAATAAATGTTAAATGAAAGAGAAAACGGAAATTTTCTTTCTCTCACAGAACTTACGAAGATTCTTCTTTTTGTAGATCGTCATGCATTAAATCTGCTAACGTAATAACTTTATCATTTTCATGTTTCTTCTTCCAAACAGCAATAACTTGATGAATATAGTGACGTAGTTGTTTTTTATCATAGTCACCAAGAATTTTCTCGGTTATTGTCGATGTGGAATGAGCTGTTGTTGTAGTCGTTGTTTTTGTCGCTTGTTTATCTGCTGAATCAGGCGTGTCGACATGCGGTTCCGGATTGGCTTTGCTTTTTTCTTCTTGTTCGTTTGCTGCTTCCTGTTGTGCAACTAATTTCTTAAAATCCCATTGTGGATCGAGAGGAAATAATCTCTCTTTATCAGCCAATTCATTTCCTTCATTTCGTGCATTACGAATCAGTTGATAAAGTTCGTCAATACGTCGTTGAGTTATGTTCGATTGTCGAAAAAAGATCGGATTCGATGGTGTTGCATGTAGATCATAAATATTCGGATGATTAATAGCTGACCAAAATGGAACGACACCAGGCGGAATAATCGCTTGGTCTCGAGTTAGTTCTTGTCGTTCGAGTTCATTTGTCGATGAAATTGATGCATACAATGTTAGACAAAATAAAAGCATTAAAATCGTTAGTATAAATACGATTGGTGAACGTAAACGAAGACGTATCTGCCGCATTCATTGATTGCAGACGAACAACGTTGATTTAATGTGCTTTTTTGTTATATTTCTAAGTCAGGTAAATCTTCGAAGTAATAACAAAAAAAATATCTAAATGATTTGCTGTTGTTTAGTGTTTTTTTCTTTTTCTTTTCTCCTCTCTTGTCTAGCTCGTGTGTATGTACGTCGAGTGTATATATACGCGCTCGTTTTTTTCTTCTTCTTCTTCTTCTCTTCTTTTTCTTTAATAATACGAATAACAACGCAAGTTAACGCTTATTCGTTTGCTCGTTTTTATTCTTCTAATATGCAATTATGTGTGCGCTACAGATAGAATATGCGAAAGAATAATATTAGAATGATGTCAACATCCGATTTCCGTTTTTCTACGACGTGTCGAACGCAAATTTCAAAATTTTCTCCTCAAAGACGAAATAGATAACAGATGGAATAAATGGAAGTTTTCTTTTCAATACTAAAAACAAAAAAAGAGGCCCTTGAAAAGCTGAATGTTATTCAGAGAAGAAGAAAAAACGTTTTGTCCTCAAATCATCATCATCGGCAATGAACAGATGTGCACTATGCGTCCGTCCGTTCGTTTCTATCTGCTTTGAATAGAAAATGATCGGACTAATGATTAAGAGAATGTGTTACAGAAGATTGATGTTGACTAACTCTTTAGAATGCGAGAAAAAGCAGAACGAGAAAAAGGAAAAATTACAAAAAAAAGAAGGGAAAAAAGAAGAGAGAAAAAAAGCGAACTACATAGTGCTATTATTGATTATATTAGAAAAAAAAAGAAGTATGTCTTTTTTTCTTCTTTGAGTACTCAATCTTCTTCTTCTCTCTTGTAATATTTTTATTTTATTTTATGTTAAGCAAATACGCACATGTATAAACCGATGCAAAAGACCGAGAAAAACAGAAACTTTTCTTTTACTATTTATGTACATTTTATATATATATATGTCAAACAAAAAAATTACATAAAGATAGAACCAGAAAGAAAGAAAAAAAATGTCATTTTTAAGGTTTCTTCTAACGTCGATTGGATCGAGATGAATGGGATGGAGAACGATCGTCACGTTTTCGTTTATGTTGATAGTCTTTTGATGCTTTCATAGGGATCCTATTAGAGAAAAATAAAACAGAAAGAAAATATTTGTTTTCTTAGTTTCTTTTTGACAATTGATTTAGTTCAGTGACAGAACACACACTCACTCGGATTGACTGGAATTAGATGTCGATCTCTAGAATAGAGAGAAAAAAAACGAAGGAAAAATGAGACATTTTAACACCGACTGATGTAATTTGAATAAATAAGGACATCTGACCTTTCTATTCAATATTTACTCGTGAAGTCACTCAAAGATTTTTTTTTGTTCATAATATGATTAAAACTAAAACCGGCTTTTCCGTGACTGACATTTTTATCTCAACGGGTGTTTTCTTTTATTATATTTCAAATATGATTATTATTCCCAAATGAAGAATAAAAAATTGACGTTTTTTCCTTCGATTATTCAACATGAACAAAAGACTGCAGGTCATTTCAAACGTTTAACATACTTACATGTCGAGAAGATGATTCGTCGCGACGTGAATTAGCTTCTTGATCTATTCGGAGATAGGCAGATATACAAGCAAGTGATTAGCAAACCAGATTATTGATATGAATATTTTAGTTAAACGAACGTCGTAGGCACGTACTTTTCTCATCGATGGCTCGTTGGTGAGAATACCGAGATGAATCCGAATAAGAACGATCATCTTCGCCAATCTATCGAAAGAAATAATCGCACGTAAATGATGATTGATTGATGGTGACAAACCTTTTTTAATAAATATTGTCGATAGTTTTCAATATCTTCGCGGATTGAAAAGCCTTTCGAAGGTTGTCGACGACCTGATTCCAATTCATCAGTGTATTTCAACACTTGAATCTAAAGAGAAATCTAACATAACGAAAACGATCTCGTTTTTTTTCTTCGTACTTCGACATCTCGCAGTTTTTGTCGTCGTTCTTCGGATAGATCCGATGTTGATAATGAATCTTGAAATAATGCATTTTCCGAACTAAGATTATTTGCTGTTCTGATTATTTAATAATGCCATTGAGTTTTAATAAGTCTTATGTTTTTTTTTAATTTAATTGGTGATTGAAACTCACTCGTTGATTGAATCTTCGTTAGGTTTATTAGCAGATTCTTGATCGAAATCCCATTTCGAAATTGAAACAGCTGAGAAACGAATGCGAAAATTAAATTTTGACAAAAAAAAATAACAGCCGATTTACCTTGAGCAGCGACTTCATTCGGATCGATGGACTCCCATTTTGTTGGAATAAAACGAGCTTTAGACGTTGATGAAGAATTATTTTTAGTTTCTTCTTGGAAACGTGGTCGAGCTGAATAAAAAAAAAGCCGAAAACAAAAAATCTCAACAAACGATTTATCCAACAAACATTCTTGCGCTGGAGGAGGATTCATCGGTCGACCATCGATATCATCATCGACATTGGCAATTGGTTTCCCATCAATATCCTCTTCGTCATCATAATCAGCGACGAGTGCCAATGTTCGACTGTCGGTTTGCTCGGCATTGATCGGTTTTCCGTCGATATCATCATCGAAATTCGATCTCCTTGAGGGTGTTTCCTATTGACAAATAAACAAATCAATCGAAATCTCTCTCGGATATTTACTGTCGATGTTTTCGTTCGAGCAAGACCGAGAAATATATTTTGAAGTTTAATAAGAAAATCACTGGGATAAATCGCCCAAGATTCCCATGCACGAAAACTCTGCATCACTTTTTGCTAAAATAATATTGAAATCTTATGTGTTTTGTTTTGTCTCATGAGATTGTACTTTGAATTGTTCAGCACGAATACGACCGTCGATACTCGACCAAGTTTCGTGAATATATTGAAATATATCTGGTAAACGCATCTCAAAACTAAACACATACGACGATAAGTTATCGAAAGTTGAATGATGAAAATCCTACCCGCGTCGATAATACGACGCATTGGTGACTTTAACACCGCAGTTAAAAAGTATATCTGAGACCAAATACAATCGAGAAATCTAAAGATTGATCAATGAGAGGGAGGATTTCATTGACAATTGAAAATACTTTTTTGGGAGGAGCTGTTTGAGCTATGGAAAGTGATTCTGTAATACAATCGACGATTTCATCAGCTGCTTCAGCATGATCAATCGCCCAGAGCATTGCCTCTCCGATTTTTGTTCGTTCAGGTGTTAACATTCGTAGGAGATCTTCGAAATGATCTCGTTGTTTCGGTGTAAGTCGGCCACGTTTCGTCGAATGATTATTCTCTCGTTCTTTCTCTTTATGATGACTATTATTCAAATGTGTATTCACCGGTGTGTTCACATCGGATTTCGAATGTGAATCATGTTCATTGTCTTTTTTCACTTTTTCGAATACTTCATCCGGCATACCGGATGTAAATTGTTGAGGTTGAGGAGGCAACCATAAACTACCGCCTTTGAACAGACGAAATGATTCGTTTCGCCAACTTGTTATACTGTCGCCCTAGATTAGTGATTTATAGACAAAGATCAAACGATGAAATTCGATTTGTGTTACTTGAAGAATGGAAAATAGCTTCCATCGATAATACGTATGAGCAGGAGTTTGATTGTCGAATAGAAATCTAGAAGAAACGAAATTCGATTGACGAATGGAAATTCGAGAAGAGACACACCGAAATTGTGGATTGTTAATTTCACGACGCATGATCATGGCTTCGAATAATGGACCTTCACGAATGACAAATTCGATCATTCGATGGATTAAACACAATAGATTTCTAAAGAATAATCGAATCAATCTCAAATGTCAATGGATATGAAACAAACCGATCATGAGGAATTGTCACTCTGACTGTTGTATGTTCGAGAAACTAAATGAGAAGTTATTTTAAAAAAAAAGAAGAATTCAATAACGAACTGACTTTCATCGATTCGGAATCTCGATTATTAATTTCCGGTATTTTCGATGAACGATGTTTGTTATTCAGTTGTGCATTAAATGGCAGGCCTGACGGTGGCGGTGGCATGATTAATTCTCTCAATGACGGTGGAATATAAACCGGTTGTGGTGGAATATGAACAGCTATTCAAAAAGATCGATAAATTATTTCTCAAATTCTTATCTGATCTACCTCGTCCCCAACTCATTCGAAGAGTGATCGACTCAACTTGAGATCCATTTAGTTCTTGCATAGCTCGTTCAGCATCTTTTCGACTCATATAAGCCACAAAGCCGCAATTTGTACCACGAGTTTTTTCTTCGTCACTTCTTGGATACATGATTTTCACACTCGCTAACGGACCGTAATGTCCGAATAATTCCATGATACTCGTTTCATTCATCTAAATTTCAATCGATAAATTGATTAGCAAAAGATTTTCTCAACCAACCGCACGAGGTATTGTACTAATAAATAGATTCGTTGTATTTGGATCTTCACTTGCATGTCGATTTTCATGATGAGATGATTCTGAATCAGCTGTTTGAAAATGGAAACGAAAAAATTAATGATAATTTCGAAGACAAAACAAAAACTATTTTTCTTACGAGCTGCATCCGAATGTGAATAGCGTGAAGGTTTGACATCTTTATCTCGTTTTTGCATACGACGACGATCACGTTCTTCTTGATTTCTAAATTAGCATTCGATGAGTTTTTTTCTTCAAAACTAGAGTTTTCCAATTCTCATACCGTTTTAATTCTTCTTTAAATGCTTCTAAATTTGATTTACGTTTTTCACTTTCTTTTTTCGCTTTCTAAATTTCAAAAACATCAAACAACACAACATTTCTCAGCCAACAGAATACACGTACAGATTTCGCATCAGCTGAAGATGAAAGCGCAGCTGCAGCTGCTGCCATTGCTGCTGCACTACTCTTGGCAATTTGTTGTTGTAAATTATCTTTACTCGGTCCAACATCACTTCTTCTATCCGACATTCGATAGGTTTTGCCTCGATCAGCCGGTGTTTCTTCATGCGAACCGGGATTGAAAACACCGCCTTTAACAAATGTTTTGTTCGTTTTATTCGTTGGCTCTTCGAAAGCAGCAACAAATTCTTTGAGAACTTCTTCGTTTTCATGAGCTTCAGCTCGAGCACGAAGTTCTTCACGTTCTTTACGTGATAAAATCGATCGATTATTAACAGCAACTGAACCTTGTTCAAATGCTCGTAATTTACTATCGTTTAATGACTTCAAACAGTAATAAAAAAATGCAAATTTCGATCAATCGAATGGCTGACAAACTACCTTGAGTGAATTGGGCTCTAGAGAACCCTGAAGTGTATTAGAAGTTGAACGTCCACGATGCTCCATTTTTCACTTGTATGTAAAGGAGGGCGACAACGATGTATTTATTTGTTTGTATGGCTTATGCGCCGAGATTGGTCGAACAAACTGACCAGTAGAGAACGTAATCGATGACAGCGAATGTAGCGCCGTTCGATTTGATTACTGTACTATTTTTTTTTCTTTTCGTTAGTCACCTTCGACTTTTGTTTGACCAAAATGTGGAGTTCAACGATCTATGTGTGTTTTTTCTTAATGATTTTTATCGATAAAAGTAAAAATTAATGAACAAAAATTTGAAATTTTTGTGATTTGATAAACTTAAATTAAAAAAAAATTGTCTTTTTTTTTCTACAGCTCAACCTGAAGTTCCACAATTGTTTGATTATTTAAATGGATTCTATTTGGACTGTTATGAATGTCATAGTAATCGGCCTGGTTGTGGCGAAAAACTCGATTGGATTTTAATGCGTTGGAAACGTTGCGTTGCACCAGGTGGAAGTAAATGTGTCAAGATAATCGAACGTTCACCTGACGGTTAATATTGACATTTCAATTCGCATAGCCAAAAGAAACGCTTTTATTTAGGTGAAATCAATTATGTCCGAGGTTGTATCAATCAAATTGAAGCCGTCCGACCAGATATGCCAACTGTCAGGGAAAATGGCTGCTGGACAGCTGCTGATCAATATGTCGTACGTAGTTTTATTTGATTTTATCACGATGAGAAGAAAAAGAATTTCTATATTTTATCAAGGGTCTCGCCTATCGGCCATGGTATGTCGAACCACAAGGTCCAGTCTATTGCTTTTGTGATGAACGTGATGGATGCAATTCTGCAATACGATCTTTAACAAATTCAATTTTCGTTTTAGTCCTATGTGCTATTTCATTTTATACACATTCCATTTTCTAAAGTTCATGTTTACTATGCATAGAATTCTTTGTTTTTTTTCTCTTGTGCTCATTATCAATTATATGATTATACATTCCAAATTTTTTACTACTATCTTGCCGATTGATCTGAGTTTTGTTTTCTTTTCTTAATCGACCGTTTTTTTTTGTATGTACATTATTTGTATGAATTCGTACTTACGTTAGAGATAAATCATGTGTCTTTTTTATTAAATTCAATAAAAAAATTCAATTTAGAGTATTGCACAATCATTTTCAACAAAGTTTGACGACTAGAGTTTTGTTATTGCACATTGGTTGTGAAATATTCAGTTTGACGTTGACTACTTTTTCTATATAAACAGAAACGAGCAACTGCATGTGACATTACAATTGGAATTTGAGTTAAACATGACGACAGATAGTAGTACACCAAATGAATTGGATTTGGCATTTATTATTGATGCAACGGGTAGCATGGGATCGTACATAAAATCCGCTCAGGATGTATGTGTTGTTTTTCTTCTGCTCGCAGTTCTATGTGACTGAAAATGTTTATTTAGAATATGAGAAAAATTATTCAAGATCTTATTTTAAGCGAACGATGTTTATTAAATGTTGCTTTGATTCTCTATCGTGATCATCCACCACAAGATTCATCGTTTATTACTCAAATTTATGATTTTACAGATGATGCTGAAGAAGCAAAAAAGAATATCGACCGAGCAAGCGCTTCAGGAGGTTCGATAACCATTTTTTGTTCGCACAATATTTCTAATAAAAGAAATTTCTCTTATCAGGTGGTGATGGTCCCGAAGCTGTCACACCAGCATTACATGCTGCAGTCCATACTCTATCATGGCGAACCGATGCAGTTAAGATTGCTGTTCTTATTGCCGATGCTCCTCCGCATGGTTTAGACAAAAACGGAGACCATTGGCCAGAAGGTAGTTGCGAATCTTTTGATGTTATTTGACATATGTTTGTTTGCTTTTATGAAATAGGTGATCCGTCGGGACATGATCCTGTTGAATGTGTCGCATCACTTGCTGAACGTAGCATAACTTTATATACGATTGGTTGTGAACCTGCTGCTACGCCTTATCGAGATTTTTTCATGGCACTTGCTTTTAAAACCGGTGGTCAATATATCCCATTGAATAATAGTTCGGGTTTAGCAACGGTTATTGTTGGTTCAGCACGAGAAGAAGTTTCATTGGAAAAATTAATATCACAAGTACATGACGAAGTAATGCGCGAAGCAGCATTACGTGGTGGACCAGTTGATGAA
>Ga0209935_1001949_pt1 | contig 28286 bp, 33 predicted proteins | sample ThiBio_1000_plan_2_FD_183958 | JGI IMG/M metagenome (GOLD analysis project Ga0209935, IMG submission 183958) | Wastewater bioreactor microbial communities from Cape Town, South Africa - Thiocy_cont_1000_plan (SPAdes) | ecosystem: Engineered > Bioreactor > Thiocyanate-remediating >...
TCCGACGGTCGACTTTGATCGATCGCTCGAAAGCTCATCAGGAGGTCCTTCGATGCTGCTGAATGGCGACGGTGATTTGAGCGCCAACGGAGGTGCCAACAACAGCGATAGCTCGGGCTCTGGCGTCTTACTGGTACGTACAGCATCTCTTCGTCGTGTGAACGGCACATCAGTCGTCTACAGGGCCTCACCATCGCTCGACACTCGGATACTCTCGTTGCTCGGATCGACAGCCCGGAGAGCTGATACGTGGTCGAGCGTATGACTCGGACAAGCCCATCTCGTTCAATCGCTTGTGGACCGAGGAGGAACAGAAGCGACTCGAGCATCTGCTCGAGGTGCACGGCGAAGAGGAGGTGGCAGCGCATCGGTGGGCCAAGATCGCGCGAGACCTGGGAAACCGCACGCCCAAGCAGGTGGCATCGCGCACGCAAAAGTACTTTATGAAGCTTCAGCGCCTCGGATTGCCGCTGCCGGGGTCGTCTCCTGCGACATCAGCCGCGACATCAACTTCAGCCTCAGCCTCAGCCTCGACCACGGTTCGTTCGTCGTCCTGGCACGCCTGATGGTTGCGATCGGGACTTGAGTCGCTCATGTGGATCTGTTCGTGCCGTCCCTGCAGACCACTGCCGATGCCACAGCGACTTCTGCATCGGCCATGAGCCGAGCCGGCAGCGAGTCGCGCAAGCGCAAGCGCAAGCACAAGAAGGCTGCCATCAAGAAGCGCCGCAAGAAGCAAAAGTACGTGCGCCGTACGTGCGAGAGCGACGGCACGCTCACCCACATCGCCACCAACCTGCAGACCGGCACATCTGGAGGCGCCATCGACACACACGTATTATGTTCCACCACCAGTCGAAATGACCGATTCCGATAGCGCATCGTACGGCGACGACGACGACTACGACGACGACTTTGATGACGAGGACGGAGACGTTGGTTTGGAGGCGATCGATTCCTCGATCAAGGAATCGTACGAGTACCAAGAGCTCAAGCGCCTCCGCAAGCTCAAACGCATGCAGCAGCGAGATGCAAGCATCGGCATCGCGGAGCATGCGGTGCACTTCGGGTTCAAGGTACCGACCGCTGGCTCGCTCGTGTGGCACTGTGCAGTCTCGATCACTCGCTCACTCGCTCACTCGTTGTTGTGATAGTGCGATGGGTGCGAGTCGGATCCGATCATCGGAGTGCGGTGGCACTGCCGAGAGTGCGAGGAGATCGACCTCTGCCAAGCGTGCGTCGACAGCCACTTTGCTAACGACCGCCACCACTCGTCGCACGTCATGGAGCGTATCACGACGCCCGAGCAGACCTTCCCCACGGAGGACGACGACTTTGTGGTGCATCACGAGCGTTTCGTGTCGCAGCTCGACGACGTGGAGCACAGCTACCTCGATCCGGCCTTCCTTCCCTCGACGTGACGACTCCACGGAATGAAATGAAATGAATGCAGCAGAGAGTGAGCGTAGTTCCTTTGGTGCCACCGAAACAAGCGCAAGCAAGCAGACAGCAACATCCTCCAGTGCTCCGGAGCAGAGCAGAGGGAAGGAGAAACCCGCAGCGGCCTTGCGGCCTAGCGAAAAAGGCAGTAAGCGCAGTGGCGCGCACGAGACTCGGAAGCTCTCGCTCGCTTTCGCTCTTTCGCTCTTTCGTTGCGTTATTTGTTTGCTTGCTCCGTCGCTGCGCCAGCTCTCGTCGCCCTCCCCCTCGCGTGTGGACCCTCCTGCGTCGACTCGGCAGCGTGTGTTGGCTGGAAATGCCCCCAGTACGGCAGGGCGAGCGAGCGAGCGTTGGTGTGCTGGGATGAATTGTCTAACCATGAAATGGCGGCCCACAACGACAACGATGGCGGCTGGTCTGTTGTGGTTGACGCGCGCAGAAGAAACAACGCGCCTACCAAGAAGAGGAGGCTGAATCTGATGTACGCGTTCGCCGTGCGACCTTGTGAGCGCAGATGCAAAGCGAGCACCTTGATTGATCGATCGATTGATTTGCTTGTGTATCGCGTGTCGTCGTTGTTGATGGTTGTCGTTGTTGTAGCACGATGAGGAGTGCTCGTCGTGCCATCTTGGCGGCACGGTGATCTGCTGCGATACGTGCCACAGGTACAGCGACGACAACGGCGACGACCACTGCTCGCTCAACGCTACTCTGCAGACACGCAGCATGCGCTGTACGTGCGTGTGTGTTGATCGTACGCTGGTGGCGCACGCACAGGGTCTATCACAAGGAGTGCCTCGTGCCTCCGCTGGCGCGCGTGCCTGCAGGCAAGTGGAGCTGCCCCGTTTGTGTCAAGGGCCGCAGCGGGCGCGGTGGGCGCGGCGGCAAGGCGGCGAGCTCCAGCTCAAGCAGCATCTCGACGCGCAAGACGCGCAGCGAGCCGGTCAGCGCTGGCCGAACGCGCGCCGGAGCAGCCACGGGCGTCAAGCGCAGGGGCGGTCGACTGGCGACGGCGCCTCCCAAGCGACAACGCACGGGCAGCTCCTCTGTCTCCACCACCACCACTACCAGCACTCCCACAACGCGGCGGCTGAACTCCAAGCCCACTGCGGCACGGAAGCAAGTCAGCGCGCGCAGCAGCGCGAGCAAGATCTTTGCTGACTCGGATGCTTCGGACGACGAGTCGAGCGATGAGCATGATGGCAAGGAGTACGACGACGAGCAGGCTGACGATGATGGCAACTCCTCGGATGAGAGCGCATCGAGCGATGCTCGACGACACGACGACGACGACGATGAAGACGATGATGACGGCGACGGTGGCGACGACGACGACGACGTAGAAGATGTAGATGACGACGACGATGAAGATGATGAGGACTTCGACGCTAGCCGCTCGAGGCGGCGTGCTGCGCGTTCGCGCAACAACACAAGCACCCGTGGACAAGATAGAAACCGTGATGACGATGATGATGACGACGACGAAGACGATGACAACGACGATGACCAAGAGGATGATAGTAGTACCACAAGTCGGCGAAAACGACGCCGTACTCGTAGCAGTAGCAGCGGCGACGGCGAGGACAGCGCTGACGACGGCTCATCCTCGTCGTCGTCCTCCTCTTCGTCCTCGTCGTCGTCGCCGTCCTCAGCATCATCACACGACTCGCACGATGACTCGGAGGACAGTGAACCATTCAACTTTGGTCGAACGAACAAGCGAGACACCACGACATCGGTTGCCATCACCTCGATGCGCAAGCGTGCAACTACCGCCGTTGCTCGACGAGGTCGCGACGGCAGAGGAAGGTTTTATCGCCAATCTGCGCCCGAGCGCCACCGCGACGACGACGGCGACGATGATGGCGACAAAAGCAGCGACGATAGCGAGAGCGACAGCTCGCACGAGCAGACCAACGACGACGACGCCATGGTTTCGGAGGAGAACGACGATGACGGCCACGAGGACGATGATGACGATGGCGCGTCGTCGAGCTCGAGCTCACGTGTCCGCAAGACCACCAAGACCTCGTCTTCATCTTCGTCGTCGATCAAGCGCGGAGGGCCGCGTACGCGCGCTCGCCGTGGAGGGGCATCGACTCGCGGCCTGCCGACTCGAGTCGCTCCGAAGCGCGGACTCAAGCAGAACACTCTTGACTTGATGGACGACCACGTGGAGGAGGACGATGACGACAGCGATATGGGCACCGAACGCGCAAAGCTCACCGATGCAGACAAGAGCGTCGAGTACATTCTCAACCCAGCGAGCCGCGAGCCGCCACTCGTCGTCGAGCGCATCATCTTTCGCTGCAGCACTCTGGGCTCGGTCTCGACGCATGCCGTGCTTGCGCCCGAGCTCTCGAACATGGCGCACATGCTCAATGCCGTGGCAGATTCTTCGGTTGCTTCAGCGACCAGCACCAGCAGCGGCGGTAGCAGCTCTAAAGCCACGCCTACAAGCACCTCGTCAGCCTCGTCATCATCGTTGGCATCCTCGAGCGACGGAGACTACCTGTACTACGTCAAGTGGAAGTTCCGCAGCTATCGTCGTTGCACTTGGGAGTCGCGCGAACACCTTCGCACCATTGCGCTCATCAAGCTTCGTAACTTTGAGAAGCAGCTCGAGTCGCGCGAGCTGCCCGACACCGATGACCTCATTCGCGAGCTCGAGCAATTCCAAACACCCGAACGCTTGCTCTCGATTCGAGAAACCTCCTCGGGCGCCGTCTCGGCCTACCTCATCAAATGGGAGGAGCTGCCGTACGATCAGGCGACTTGGGAACCGGTACGATTCATCTTCATCATCATCTCATCAATGTCGTTCATTCCCTCGTTCACTCACTTGCATATGGTTGCCTGCACACGCCAAAGGCCTCGAGCATCTCGCTGGCCCAAAGTATGATCGCGCAGTATCGCCAAATCAATGATGCCGATGCCATGCGACGAGAGATTGAGCGAGTAAAAGTTGCGAGTGCAAAGGAGAAGCCGACTGATATCGAACAGCCCGAATACTTGGTTGGAGGTGTGCTCTCTCTCTCTCTCTCTCTCTCTCTTTCTCTCTCTCTCTCTCTCTCTCTCTCTCTTTCACACACGTGTATGTTTGTTGAAGGCCACTCACGATGCTTGATCGATATAGGTAACTTGCGTAGCTACCAGCTCGTTGGCTTCAATTGGCTGCGAAAGGCATGGTTCAAGAAGACCAATGTCATTCTTGCTGACCAGCCCGGTCTCGGCAAGACCGTGCAGACCATCTCGTTCATCGCGTGGCTGCATGCCAACATAACGCGCGGTCCGTTCTTGATCGTCGTGCCGCTATCGACCCTGAACAATTGGGGCCGCGAGTTGCAACGATGGGCTCCTCACTTGAATGTAGTCAAGGTACGCCCTTTCCACGCGTGCAAATATCAGCCACTGCCTGGCACGTGCTGAGGCTCTCGCTCCCGCATTCTTGCAGTACACGGGTCCGAGTACGGCGAGGCGAGTGATTCGCGAGCTCGAGTTCGGCATGCACGAGCGAAGCGGCAAGCCGAGCAAATCGCTCTTCAAGGTGACGGTTCTGCTGTCGACCTACGAGATGATGCTCAAGGACGAGAGCCATCTCGTCAACATTCCGTGGCAGGTGATGGTGGTCGACGAGGCGCACATGCTCAAGAACGGCCAGAGTAAGCGCTTCCAGACCCTATCAAGCTTTCGATCCAAGTTCCGCCTCTTCCTTACTGGCACGCCGTTGCAGAACAACTTACAGGTACTGTGCCGTAGAACGATGGACGACTGACTGACTGACTGACTGACTGACGTACTGACTGACGTCGTGCACCTTTAGGAGTTGTTCTTCTTGCTGAACATGCTACATCCCGAAAAGTTCTCGTCGCTTGATAGCTTCGAGGGCAAGTTCCAGAGCATGGATCAGAAGGACCAGCTCTCGCAGTTACACGCCATGCTACAGCCTCACATTTTGCGCCGCGCCAAGAATGAGGTCGAGGCCGCCATTCCACCCAAGATGGAGTTCATTCTTCGCGTCGAGTTGTCGCCACTACAGAAAACCTACTACAAGGTCCGAGCACGATCGGCAGCCCTGCCTCGCCGGCGCAGATGAGTCGTTCGTTACTAACTGATAGTGGCGTTGTGCGATGGCGCAGGCTATTCTGACCCGCAACTTTGATGTGCTCACAAAAGGAGCGCACATGTCTCTCATGAACGTAATGACCGAGCTTCAGAAGGTAGTACGACATGCTTGCCGTCGTTGCTGCATCAATCACGAGCTCACTGATGGCGCTTGCATATCCACACACACACACATACACAGTGTTGCAACCACCCGTACTTGTTCCACAATACCGAGCCCACCATCGACAATCCGCAACAAGCTCTCAAGTTGATGCTCGAGGCCAGTGGCAAGCTCGAGCTGCTCGACAAGATGCTCCTCAAGCTCCACGAGAACGGACACCGCGTCTTGATCTTTTCGCAGATGAAGCGAGTACTCGACATTCTCGAGGACTACTTGTACTATCGGTTCGTATCGACTTGGCGTGAGTGAGACGACAACCACACAAAACACGCATCTGTGATTGACTGACGATGATGCTCTCTCTCTCTCGTGTATGAAGCGAATGGGAATACGAACGACTCGATGGATCGGTGACGGGCAACCTGCGGCAACAGCGCATCGACAACTTCAACGCGCCGAACTCGAACCAGTTCTGCTTCCTGCTGAGTACGCGTGCCGGTGGTCAAGGCATCAACCTCGCCACGGCCGACACGGTCATCATCTACGACTCGGACTGGAACCCACACAACGACATTCAGGCGTTCAGTCGCGCGCATCGCATCGGGCAGGAGCGCAAGGTCATGGTGTATCGCTTGGTGACACGCGGCACGCTCGAGGAGCAGTTGATCCAACGCTCGAAGCAGAAGCTGATGCTCGAGCACCTCGTGGTCGAGAAGATGTCCAACTCGTCCGACGGCAATCGCTTGCGCAAGCAAGAGATCAATGCCATCTTGCAGTTCGGCTCCAAGGAGCTCTTTACCGAGGACGAGTCGTCGCAGAATCGCATTTGCTACGACGACGCTGCTATAACCGCGTTGCTTGATCGGTACGGCTGACGACGAGACAATCGCGAGCACAACCACCCGGCGCTGATGTGTGACGTGGCGATTCGATCCACTCCTCGTCTTCTTCCTCTTCCTCTTCCTCTCTTGTGGTGTTCTCTTCTCACTCTCCAGATCCAGTTCATCGATAGAGGACAAGATCCGTCGAGAAGGCGAGTACTTGAATTCGTTCCAGGTCGCCGAGTACTCGGTCGACGACGCGCAATCGCGCTCCAACGACCAGTTCTGGGAGCGATTGCTACGCAACCCATACGAAGAGATGATCCAAAGCAACAACAGCAAAAACGAATCCGGAAACTCGTTCGGCAAAGGCAAACGATGGCGCCGTCAAGTGAACTACATTGATAACAGGTACGCATTCTCTCTCTCTCTCTCTCTCTCTCTCTCTCTCTCTCTCTCTGGCGCAACCGACCAACCAACCGCTCATATCATTGTGAAACAACTAGCGAGGACGAGGATGACCTTGCTGCGTTGTCTCATATCGATGGCCTCGATCCTGAGGCGGTCGCCGCCGTCACAGCAGCGGTGCGAGGAGGCACGCGCGATGCGACGGTCGGTTTCTCGCAGAATCAAGTGCGTTGGATGCGCTCTCGTGGAACCACAGTGGTACCCTTGTTGTGTTCACACGGTGGCTCGCTCGATGTGTGTACAGCGTTCGGCATTCCTCAACCTCTTGTTCTGCCATGGGCTCGATGTCGACAACTGGGCATCGTTTGCGCAACGAACATCGCACTTGCGCAAAAAGTCGTTGGAGCAGCTCATCGACTATGGAACGGTGGTATTGCGGCATCTAATGGATCCATCAGAACCCGCTCCTCTTGGCTGGGATGGTATGTTCGTTTTCGTGTTCGTTTTCGTTGGTTGGTTGGTCGTGGCGAAGATTTGACAGTTGGCTTATCACTCGCGCTACAGACCTGCCAGTGCGCGATCTGCTACAACGCATCTGGGCGCTGTACTTGATTCGCCGCAAGGTGCAGCAGACTGAAAACGAGCCAGCCGATAAGTTCACGATCGACGAGCGCAACTGGACCGACATGCGCGATGCTTACGCGTCGGTGCAGTTTCCGTGGCGTCCCGAGCACGACAAGGCCATCCTGATCGGTGTGCGCAAGTATGGCTACTCGCGCTGGGCGCCGATCATACGCGACCGCGACCTCGACCTCTACTATCACGTGATGGGCATGTTCGACAAGAGTGTACGTGCTCTTGTCTCGCTGCCGCTCCTGCGCGCTCGCTGATTGCGTGTGTTCGTTAGGCTTCTGCCTCGGCGGCCGCCTCTGGAGCATCGACGACCTCGTCCTCGTCATCTACGCCTGCCACTGCCACCACTAGCACCGACACTGCTGCCGCCTCCAGCACTGAAACTACCACCACGGAAACTGGCACCGAGGCTGAGACCACCAGCACTTCGAACTCGAGCAATGTCGCTAGTGAGGCCCCTGCCGATGGCGACCAGGCCTTGTCTCCGACGAGTGCCAGCGAGCGAGGCGCATCGAGTCCTCCGGCCGCGCAGACGTGGAGCTCAGTCAGCGCCGATGGCGTTCCTGCCAAGCCCACGCTCCCGCCGCTGGCGAGCACCGACCCGCCGTCCAAGGTCGACCTGAGCTGGGAGAAGTCGGCGGCGCGCTTTATGCGTCGTCGGCTGCGGGTGCTCGAGAGCGCGCTGTACATTGAGTACCAGCTCTCGAACGGTGACAGGCTGGCGGCCGACTTTACCGCCGAACTGCGTAAGCACAGGCCGATGAGTGACTCTGCTGCTGCTACCACTGCGTCATCGTCATCGTCGTCGAGCACCGATAGCCAGCCGCTTTCGGGAATGGGTACGTTATTTGGTGCCGCAGAAGCAGAGTGGCGCAGGAGTGTTGTTTGCTCATATGACGACTACCGCAACAGGCGCAATCATCTCGATTCCCGAGGCTTTGGAAGGAACGCCAGCACACGTGGCGTTCATTCGCGCCTACCACAACATGCAAGAGTTTGCTGAGCGACTCGACTTTAACCAGCCCAAGCAGCTCATCAAGCACGGTATGTGTTGAGTGCAGCTCGTATCGTCGTTGTTGCATTCTGCGTGCTAATGCTGATGTCGCCCTGTGGTTGCGTGCGTAGATCTGGACCATCTCGATTCGCTGACACAAGAAGTCGAGAGGCTGTTGGCGCAAGTCAAGTTCCAGAGTTGAGTAAGCTCTACCGCGATACTACTACCACCCACCACCCACCCACTGTTGCATTGTACGATACTTGTCTGATTGGATAGATTGATTGATTGACTCTACGCTACAACTTCCATCGCCGCCTCGTCTGCTGCCTCGGAAGACTCGTCCTTGGGCTTGCTCTCGGCGCTCGCGGGGACAGCGGCGGGATTGCCGTCATCGATCGATGGTAGCGCGGCGGCGGAGGCTCGTGTGCGACGAGTTGTGGCGGTGGCGGTGGCGGTGGCGGCAGCAGAGGGCCGAATGTTGGTCGAACTGCTGCGCAAGGCTCGCGCGTGCAGGAACTCGATCGAGGTCGGGCGGTCGGGGAAGAGACGTTGCTCGTAGTCGAGCAGCTGCTTCTTGAAGCCGTCGTTGATGCGCAAGCGGTTGAGGTTGCGCTCGAGCACGCGCTGGTAGGCGTCGAGGAGCGAGTACTTGAGGCGGTACATCAAGTACGCGATGACGATCGACGGCGAGCGACTGAGGCCCTCGCGGCAGTGAACCAGCACACTCGGTCGCTCGCCGTCGCTCGAGCTCGAGGAGCCGAACGCCTGGTCGAGCAGCGCCATCGCGTCGTCGATCGGTAGAATGTCGTCTCGCGTGTCGTGCACCTTGAGTCGTGCGTACTGCATACTCGCACGCCGGCGCTTGTAGGCGTTGACGTCGGCCTCCTCGACCACGAGCTCGGGCACCGGCTCGAGTTGCAGCTCGAGTTCGAGCTCGGCTTCGGTCTTGCCGTCGTCGTCCTCGTTGGTATCGTCGTCATCCACATCGACGAGGAGCGTGGCAGCATCTATGCCTTGGCCAGTAGATTCGTTATCAAGGGTCGTTGCATCATCAATGGCGCTGGGGCTCTCGCTGGCATCCGGCTGAAGCGAATCGGGCGCAGTCTCGGCCGTGATGGTTGCATCAACATTGGCAGCAGCATCAGACTCCATCGCATCTGCTGGCGTATCAACAGCATCGCGCTGTTGCTCTTGCTGCCGTTCTTGATCAACCTTGTCTTTGGTGTCGTCGTCCTCGCCATCGCCATCGCCATCGCCGCTGGTGTCATGGTCTTGGTCCTTCGGCTCGGCATCGTCAGCGAGCGTATCGAGATCGTCCTGCTCGTCGTCATCCAGCTCGACAGCACGGCCATCGACAAAGTAGAGCGGTACGTCGTGCGTAACGTTCAGCACGAGATCGACCGTATCGAAGAGCCACTCGGCGTTGCGCGCCGCCAGACGATTGCCGAGGAAGAGGCCGAGCTCGGGTACGATCAAACGACCGATGCGCTTGCGCTCCTCGTCGATCCAGCGTCGCGCTTGGTCGAGCTCGCGCTTGCGCTTGTTGATCAGCTGCTGGCGACGACGCTCGGCCTTGCGCTCGGCCAGCAGCTTGCGACGGAGCTCTTCCTCTTCGCGGCGGCGCTGCTCGGCCTCGAGACGTTCCTTCTCCTCGCGCTTCTTGCGCTCGGCCTCCTCGCGCTCGTAGAGATACTTGAAGCGGCTCTCGCTCGAGTCGGTCGGCGTGCTGGCGGCGGGCTTGAAGAAGAAGTCGATGCACATCTGCGCCTTGGCGGGCGCCGCCGCCTGCACGGGCGCCGCCTTGGGCGCCACCTTGGGCGCGCCAAAGAAGTCGGTGATCTTGCGTTGCGCCAGCTTCCAAGGAATGAGAGTGAATGAGGGAGGAGCGCGATAGCGAGCAGGGTGGGTGATGAGGAAGGACGGACAATTTGGCGGGAAACAGCACGCACTCAAGAACAGCACCGAGATATCTCTCGCGACCTCCTCCGGAATATCTTCGTCGCAATCAACTTGCTCGGGTGCTCTCGGGTCATGGTTTAGTTGAAGGATGGAGACGCGGGATATTTACAAAACCTCTCACTGATACATTTATATGCTACACTACCGCTACTACTTGACAGCCATGTTGCGCCTCGTAGTGCGGCCTCGAAGGCTTTTGTGGCCCGGAGCGGCTCGCTGGCCATCGGAGCCGCTGGCTGCGCCCACTCGTTGGGTCTGCTTGACACCTCGACTACGGCCAGCTGCGACATTCGGGTCGCGAGTCTTGAGTACGGCCGCCGTGGGCAGCGGCTTGCTGAGTTCAGACGCGATTTGGACCAGCAACGGCGCAAGGGCTTCGTTGGCCACGCTGCTGGCGGTGGTTTCAATCGAGACGTTCGACGATATCGAGTCGCGCGCGTGCATGATTGCATTTCGCGCCTGGCGTACGGCCAGGTCCGAGGCTGTCGTGACATTCGAGCAGTCGGACGCGACCGAAAGGCGCGCAAAGAGCATCGCTTTGGCAGGCGGCTGCCCCAGCTGCGCACGCGGTGCCAACAGGAAGGCGGCGTCGCTGTCGTGCCTGTGCTCCTCCTCCTCCTCCTCAGGGAACAGGTGGCACTCTGAGTCGGTGTGGCGCAGGAGCACCTCGATGTCGCACGATTCGAGATCGGAAAAGTCATCGAGCAGGTCCGACAACGACGACGAGGCGCTGTGGTTGTTGTGGTTGTGCGCTTGTTCGAGCTCCGGTTGATCGAGTTCGTACGCGAGCATCGCTCCATCGGTGGCTTCGACACGAATGGCAGCAGCTCGCTCTTGCGCAAACAGGAGCAACGGAGAATCTTGCGCCGCCACTGCTGGAACGACAGGCGCGAGGACCTCGATACCGGGCAGCTTGGACGGGAACGCTCGAGGCGGACTCGAGTCCTCGATGTGAAGCTCGAACGCGTCGACATCAGCAAAGTGGCGTTGCTTCTCTGCCACGAACTGCACGAATGCCTGATGCTCTTGCGGGGAGACCGATGGAGCTTTGGTGGAAGCAACAGCAACCGCAGCCTTGCGAGCCGATTTCGGGCGCTTGGTCGAGCGAGGTCGTCGCTTGCGCTTCTTGCTTTGCGACTTGCTCTCTGCCTCGTCCTCCTCCGATGGTTGTACTTCGGCTTGCATCTCGGGTACAGCTTGCAGTTCGGGTTCGGGTTCGGGTTCGGGTTCGAGTTCGTGTTCGTGGTCTGGGGCCGCTTGCAGCTCGGGTTCGGGTTCGAGTTCGGGTTCGAGGTCTGGGGCCGCTTGCAGCTCGGGTTCGAGTTCGGGTTCGTGTTCGTGGTCTGGGGCCGCTTGCAGCTCGGGTTCGAGTTCGGCTTCGGGTTCGTGGTCTGGGGCCGCTTGCAGCTCGGGCTCGGGTTCGGGTTCGGGCGCTTCTTCGGGATGGCTGTCATTCGAGCATGGCGCGTTGGTATCGAAGTGGATCTGCAGCGATGGAATTTCCATCACCGGGCTTGTGGCTGTCGGGAGCTCGCCGATCGAACTCGGAGTCGAGAATCCGCTATCGATCGGCAACGGCGAGGTTGAGGCCGAATACGGCAGCGTGGCGACTGAGCACGACGACGACGAGGGCGTGATCAGGTTCATGACAGCAGGCTCAGTCTCGCTCGCTGGAGGCATCGTGACGAGAGCGTCGTCGTCGTGGTGGTGCTCGCTCGTAGTTGCTGGTGCACGAGACGAAGTCGAGCGGCGGACACGCGATTGCCGCTCGAGGTGCGGATGGGCCTGCAGAACGGCGGTGAGGTTGAGGGTTTGCTCGTTGTCACTGACCGAGGCAGGTGAGTGCTCCTGGATCTCGGGCACGACGATCGGCAACGCACTGAGGAGCGGCGAGAGGTGCTCGGTGGCAGGTTGAGCATGCTCTGTCGCAGCGGCAGGAGAGATGGAGCTGGCAGAAGATGAGGCGCTCCCGCGCTTTCGGTTCGCGGCAGCGCGGCGTGAGCGTTGAGCCTTGGCCGGCGGTGCGGATACAACCACGTCGGTCAGATTTGCATTCTCGTTGGTGGACTGGCACACAGGCTCTGCGGCATGCTTCTTGGCGCTCCGTGTCGAGCGGCGAGTGCGATTCGAAGTCGAGGACAAAGTGTTGGAAGGTGGCGAGAGGGTGACGGAGGCCTCCGAGTCGCATGACGTGAGGGTCTGCAAGGCTCGGCGTGCCAGTTGTTCCTGCTCGGGATCGTTCCATGGCAAGTTGCTGAAGGTCGAGTCGGAGAGGCTGCTGCGTGTCGAGGAGCACGTCGATGGTCTTTGCTCGTCTCGGCGTAAAGCACTCTGGAACGCGAGCCAGAGCTGCTGCGTTGCAGACTCGCCAGTGGTCTCCTTGTCTTCTTCGTCTTCCTCATCGTCATCGTCGTCGTTTCCAGCACCAGCAGCAACAGCAGTGACGACTTGCGCACCCGGAAGCACGGTGCGTGCGATCGCCAGAGCGAGGTCAGCAGTATCGGAGATCCGCTCGAGTGCTGCCGTATCGTCTTGGTCTGCCTCGTGAGCAGGCTCAGCCGACAGTGCGACGCGGGCGAGGATGCCAGTCTGGCTGTCGTCGAGCGAGGAGGCGATCGAAGCACGCTCGGACGATGCTGTCGAGATGTCGGACGAGCGTGGCTCGTGAACCTTCTTGAGCAGGTCGCCAGCAATCGCTGCGAGCAGTGCCGTGGTGTCACTGTGCGTGCCCGATGATCGGCGCGCAGAGTGACCGAACTCGTGGAGCATCTCGTTGGAGATGGCAGCATGGAGGTGCTCGGTGGCATCGTCGCCAACCCGGCACTCTCGCGCAATGTCGTTGGTGCCGAGCAGCACGCGAGCGCCAGTCTGCTGTTCGAGGTTGCGAATCACGGCGAGCTCGAGTGATTCACGGATGCGAGCGCTACGGCGAGGGGCGCCACCCAAGAGCGAGTCACTGGTCGTCGAGCTTGTGGTATCATCGTCGGCACCATCATCAGCGACGTCGTCGTCGTCGTCTTCGCGCAACGTGCGCACCGTGGCAGGAGCTTGCTCGCGCTGCCGAGCGGCAAGAAGCAGCCGCATCGCGACGTCTTGCTCAGTGCAAGACAGCCGATCGGGCTGGCGTTGTGAGCGAGTGGACCGCATGTCCTGTGGTGGTGATTGTGGTGATTGTGGTTGTGAGAGAGACAGGTGTGGGAGGGTGTATTCGGTGGCGCAACGACGCGTGAAACGAGGCGAAGCGAGCGACCGTTGAGTGGATTTTGGCGGGAGAGAAGTGGACCACCGTTACCCGCCCGATTCTTTCCCGCGCTCTCTCGTTTCTGCTTGGATTGGTTAATTCGCTTGGATTGCTTGGATTGCTTGGATTGCTTGGATCGCTTGGATTGCTTGGATTGCTTGGATTGCTGGTCAGTATGGCGGAGCTCGAGCACGATTGGTCGCTTCTCGACGCTCTGGCTCCCGAACTACTCGATCTCTGTCTCTCATTCGTGAGCGGTTGCGATATCGCCGCGCTCGGATGCACGAGTACATTGTGGCGATGTCGTGCGTTCGAGCAGCGATGGGATTGGTGGCATAGCGCGTGCTGCCGCGAGTTCGCGCCGGTGCTCGTCCTCGGTAGCCGCGAGCCAGTGGCGTACTTGGGCGACCTGGCGTGGTGGAAGGCCGAGTACGCGCGCCGCTACCTGTACACTCTTGCTCGTTGTTGTATGTGCTTTGCGGCATCGGCGCGGCCGTTTGCCGTGTGGCAACTGGGCCGCTATCGCCTGTGTGCGCGATGCTGCAGCACCGAGGAGCAGCTGCTCACGGCCGACAAGTGCCGCGCCAAGGTGCGTTCCTCTCGGCGCAAGGCTCTCGTCGATACGATCGGCTCACTGCCGCGTCGCATCGCGTCGTAGTTTGGCTTGACGCAAGCCAAGATGGCATCGCTGCCGTTCGTGCTGACGGGCCGCGACGACGTCTTCATCTCGGCCACCTATTCGTACACGCTCAACAAGCGCTTCTTCGTCACGTTCGAGATTGCCCAGATACTCAAGCACGAGCGAGCGGCGGCGGCTGCTGCGAGCGCAACAACACCACGCAAGCGCCCACGGCCAGCGTCATCGAGCGAGCACAGCAACAAGCGCGCCCGCCTGCGGACACACACGCCACCTGCGACGCGATCGAACGACACTCTCGGAGCGCCAAGCAGCAGCAGCAGCAGCAGCAGCAAGATAGTGCTCGAGATCGACGAGTGATTGTCCGCTCGTTGTGCCTTCATCAACACGAGACCTGTATGTAACGGAGTAGCCACGACTCTACCGATCACTTTCGTCCATCCGTGAGAGCATCTCGTCGAAGCGCGACCGCAACGCGAGCTTCTCGAGCTCGGTGGCGAACGTGCAATCGATCGTTCGCAGCGTAAGGGCCTTGATCTCCTGTAGGTGTCGAAGAGCACGTGAGCAGCAGCATCAAGGCGCGATCACGCACCAGCGACCGCATGCGGTCGTATTTCGTACCTCGCGCGAGAGCTGAAATGCGTGCATCGCAAGAGCATACTCGCATGAGAGCGTGGTCGAGAAGACTCCCATGTCGTCGGTCTGTGCACGAGATCTCAGGCCATGATGAGCAACTGGATGGCGTCGCCAACAGCATCTGTCCTCGCTGCCACGTACACAGAAGACCATGGCTTGGTTGTAGGTGCGATGGAGCTCGTGGAAGTGGTGCTCCGACAGGCTCGAGACGCTCTTGGTCTTGAGATTGGACGTGAGGCAAATCTCGATCGGCAGCTGCTGTTCGACCACTTGAGCGAGAGCCGCTTCACTCTGCTCGTCGGTGAGGCGTTAGCACCAGCCACATCAGAGCCACGCATTCGAATCAACCAGCCAACGAACCAGGAAGCACGCATGACCCAGCCGATCAGGGCGGAACTGCAGCATCTCCTGAGAGACAGGTCGGCGAGTGAGCAAAGACACTCACACGATCGCGACACACACACGGCAATGACATACCAAGGTCTCCGCATCGTTGACGATCTCGGCAATGTGCAACGTGACGCGGAGGTTGTTGGCTCGAGCGAACTCGAGCGCTGGACGATGCGTCGCGAACGAGCCGACGTGCGGGTTGCCCGAGTAGTCGATGCCGACGATGACGCCGCCTCGATGTGCGTTCGCTAGAGCCAGCTGCACCACGGCCATGGCTTCTTCGCTGTGCATCTCGCCACAATGACAGGTGAGCACGAGCACGAGCGAGCACGAGCGAGCAGCGGTTCGTACGCCGAGTGGGCGCGGTTGATGCTGAGCAGCAGCTTGACGACGATCTCGGGCCGTAGCGTGCGGTACTGCTCGATGACGTCGATCACGCTCTCGACGTACGACTGCCGCGTCATTCCAGTGGCGGCCGACGCACGGGCCGTCGTGCGGAGCTCGAGATACACGACGTTGTCGTCGGCAAAGTCCTCTATCACCTCGGCCGTGATGCGCCGAATGACGTCGCACGAGTCGGTCACGGCGTGCACGATGTTGAAGAGCTCGAAGCACTCGGACAACGAGCGGTCATCTGAATCTGAGATCGTGTACTGCTGCAGCTCGGGACACGCAGCGGAGCGTTGCGCGTACAGCTCGCGCACCGTCGTGTCGCGCACGCTGCCGTTCAAGTGCGCGTGAAGCTCCTGCACACCGCGCGAGTGAGCTCGCTCGACAGATCAATCCCTCACGCAAACGTGCCCTCACGCAAACGTGCTCTCCTCGACGTACGACTTTGGGCAGCCGACGAACCCATGCAAGATCGCGCTCACACAAGGTTGCAGTAGCCATCGAGAGAGCGAGCGCGTGAGCGAGCGGGGAAGGAAGGAACGAAGAGTTAAGAACAGTAAACGCGCAGTCGTGATTGCTTGGAAACGCCAGCACACAACACTCACACAGTGGAGCGAGACTCACTCCGGTTTGTGTGGGAAGAGGAACAAGATCAGCAAGCTGATGATGCGCATACTGGCGGCGATGATGCTCATGTACACGAGGTTGGCTCCGATATCGCTCACGAGCAGATTGAGCGACTCGAGAATGCGGTCGCCGTTGTACAGCGCACAAGATGGGTTCGACGGCGGGAACGGGCAGTTGTACGAGTTGCCGGCGAACTCGTTGATGGCCATCGCAGCGAACTCGTACGAGTAGTACGACGTGTAGGCAATGTATGTCAGATAGAATGGAAACGACGCTGCAACACGCACGCACACACACGCCAGAGTATGCCGATCAACAAGCTGCCCGCCAAGAGCGTGATAACTTTCGGCTTTCCGCACATACCCGGATTGATGAGGAAGCCGCAACTCAGGTTCCAAAACGTGACTGTCGTGTTGGCACACAGGGACGCCGGGCCAAAGTGCCGAAAGATCGTGGTACACAGGAAGCCGAAGCACTCGGCACAGTACTGTGCAAGGCCGAGCGTCAGCGTGAACCACCAAAAGTTGCTGGCGCTGAGCCGCAGTCCCACCTTGCCAAGCAATGTTTGTCACGTCAGTGAGTCAGTAAGATCCATCACTGTGCGAGATTCGCGACTCTCGGTACCATAAAGTAAAAGACACTCGAAAAGATGATTGGCAGAATGACGGCGAATGGAAACGACGCAATCAGCATCGAGCAAAAGTACGGCACCAAGTCCAGCATGTCGTCGTGGTACTCTCGATCGTACACGGGCAGTTCTTGAGAGACTGATACCGACACCGAGAGAGGGTGACATCGTGGTGGTGGTGAGAAGGAAGGAGTTTGAGCGACTCAGTATCAGGATCGAGTTCGTACACTGAATGATGATCGAGAGCATGATCAAGAAGGGCTGCAGCGAGCTTGCCGAGTAGAGAGCCGCGATACGACTCTTGATTCCGCTCGGAGTGTCCTCGAGCTGGAAGAAGATCATGCCCACCAGGAAGCCGAGCAACAAGGCCTCGAGCACACGCGACAGTATCACCATGCGATCTCGTGCCATGTTGATGAGCGAGCGTTGCAGCAGCACCAAGGTCTGCGAAAAGTAGTTGATGCGACTGCGAGCGGTCGAGTCATCGACGCGAAACACGGCACTCGATGGCGGCGCGGTGCACGCCGAGCCGACGACCGACAACGGCGACGACGATGGCTCACACACACCGTGGCGATCCTCGAGCGCGTCTTCAGCTTGTGTGGCGGCACGATCGAGCGACGAGTCCATCTCCTCGCTCGCATTCGATCGAGCAAACAGCTCTACCAACAAGCTGATGCGGTCGAGTGACTCTCGTGCCGCTTGTGGCGTCCGACTGTCGACCGAGATCAGGTCGAGGAAGAAGTCGCCCGGATTGACGTGCGTCGGGCACTGGAAGCCGGCACTCGCAAAGAACTCCATCGCCTGCGGGATCGATCCGGCGAACACCAGCTTGCCTGAGGGGACAGCGATCGCACCGAGACGTGAGCAAGCGAGTGAGGCAAAGTAGGCGAGCACTCGTGCGCACGAAGAGGTAGGTACCTTTCGCCAGCAGAATGATCGAGTCACACAGTCGGAAGATGTCGCTTCGTGGTTGATGGATTGTGCAAATCACCGTGCGCTGGCGATGTGCGATCGCTCGGAGAGTGTGCATGAGCTTGTTGGCAGTGAAGCTGTCGAGACCCGATGTCTGCAGAGCGCGCGCGTGTGTGTGTGTGTGTGTGCCGGATCAGATCGGACCACATTCTCTCGAACGAACGAACGAACGAACGCACCGGCTCATCCAAGAACAACACACTCGGATCGGTGAGCATCTGCATTCCGATCGACACACGACGGCGCTCGCCTCCCGAAGCTCCATGAGAACCATCACCTGCGAGACACCGGTAGCCGAGATGATGACGCAGGCACCAGCATCAGCATTAGCACCACACGATGACGCAGCAGCCAGCCAGTATCAGTAGTGCTGGCGCCACACACATGAGCCTCACCGACACGTGCTGCCAATGCTCCGGAAACACTCCGCACTGCTCACTCGCTCGTGTACCTCCCACTCGAGTTCCAGCACACTCGAACAGGCCCAACTCGCGGAGAACTTGCTCCACCTGACACGCATACAGTCAGAGTCAGGTTCGGCACACACACGACGAGGTGACGGAGCGATGGCGGCGGAACCTTGTCGGTCTTCTGGGCGGTGGAGAGCGAGGTCGGAAGGCGCAGCAAGCCCGCGAACATGAGCGTCTCGCGCACAGTGAGGTTCGGCAGGAGGTTGTCGTGCTGCAACACATAACCTGTCGTTCCAATGCGGCAGATCAAGTGCACACATCAAGTCAGGCCAGCTCGTTGATTGGCGGCGGCGGCGGCGGCGGCGATGGCGGCAGCGGCATTCGCTTGGCGTCGCACCAACAGCACGCTTGATCTGGTCGGCTGCTGCGACGCGATTGTTCAGCAGCACGCGACCCTTGACGGTCGCGCCATCACGGCCATCTTGAAGCCTGCCGGCGAGTGTATTGAGTAGCGTGGTCTTGCCGCTTCCTGCATCGCGGCGCTGAGTGTCAGTCATCGGCGCAGCAAGTGGAGCGAGCGCGAGAGCCGAGCAACAACGAACCCGACGCTCCCATGATGGCGATCAGCTTGCCGGGCTCGAGGATCGCTCGAATGTTGTTGAGAATGAGTGTGCCACGTTGCTCGTCATCGACGCGAGCGCCTTGCAGCCACTGCTGCAGCTTGGACGGCCGCACCCAGACGCTGAGCCGATCGACCGTCACGCGCACGGGTTGTATGTCGCGCGGCAGCTCGGCCGTCGCCTTGTTGTGGTCGTGCGCGTGCTCGAACTCCTGCGCCGCCTCATCGTCGAGGCTGTACGAGTCGTGCGTGATCGAGGACGAGAGACGATCGGGCGTCGAGACCACTTGTTGGTGTGACTCGCTAGAGTTGATGGTATCCATCGGAGCGGCCACGATCGAGTGAGGAGCGCGAGAGCGTGCTTGCGAGTGGAGCGAGTGGAGCGAGGGAACCAAACGAATGAACCGGAACAGCAATCGCACGGCTGAGCACATTCCGTACTCGAGTACCAATGTCGAAAACCTACTCGAGTACGGAAATTGCTCAGGAGCGCCTTTCCTTTCTTCGTTTCTCGCCCTCTCACATTCATTCGTTTGCTTCGCTGCCACGTCGCTCGCGCATCTCTCGCTCTCGCATACCAATCTCCCCCTCTAGGTCGTCGCTACCAGTGCGGTGCGGACCTCGAGACGCGGCCTCGGTCTCGAGGTCGATCGTGGTGTGTGCTTGCGTGCGAGCGCGCGCGTGTGTGTGTCGTCTTCTCGGAGATGCCGCTCGTTGCTCCACAGCCGCTCGAGGACGACGATGAGAGCAACGCACGCTGGACCACGCAGGAGGAGCAGGAGAACGGGCTCTTCGTGCTGCAGCTGACGCGGCGACACATTGGCAGCGCCATCTACACGACGTATCGCGTGCTGCTGTCGGCCGGCGCCATGTTGCTGGCGGTCGCGAGCTCGGTCGATGAGATTCAACACGATTGGGAGATGATTCTCGACTACTACCACAACGAGAGCGCGACGCGAGGCTGCCCGGGCGCCGCGCACGCCGTCAGCGTCTTTGTGCGCTTGTATCTCGAGAGCATCGTGACGCAGCGCGAGCGTCGCGAGGTCGAGGACGCTCGTCCGTTCCCGCTCGAGGACGATCCGCTCGATGAGCTCACGTGTGCCAGTTGCTCCGGTACCGACGTCTCGGTGCACATGGCGCTCGTGTTGGGCGATGGCTCCGAGGACGCCATCGAGCTCTCGTCCAAGTCGCACGGCGCCACCACCACCACTATAGCTACCGAAGTGGAAGCTGCTGCTGCTGGCGAGTCGCCACACTTGTACGATCACCACTTTGACGACGTTGACGGCTACGAGCATCCGAGCTTCATCGTGACGCCTGCCGCCGTACCGAGATCGCCACTGCCCGAGAGCAGGAGCACGAGGACGAGCACCGAGAGCTCGCTGCCGGTGCTCGTGGTGCCGCCGACACACGACACCATCATGAACCTCTCGTCGTCGTACGAGTTCAATGCACGCTCGACCGACGTCGAGTCCGCGCTCACGTCCTCCTCGACGACCGCCGCCGCGACCACTGCAACCTCTCCCAGCACCGGCGACTCGTTCGAATTGGATCTCTCGGCCGCACGCGATGAGGATTCGTTGCTCGAGCCGTTCGAGTTCGACCAATTCGACGACGCTGGTGCTGTACCGACGCCTGGAGCTCCTGAGCCGACGACAACCGCCACAACTGCCTCGCCATCGCGTGCACCAGATATCCCCGAGCCACCCAATCGCCCTGCACCGGCTCCACCCGTCGTACTGACCGTCACCGAGCCGCAAGAGAGCGCCACCACGGCTGCCGCTGCCTCTCCCAAGCGACCACTCTCCAACCGACTCTCGGCGCGCCTCAAGTCGATCGAGGTCGTGTTTGCTCCGCAGGCGGCGAGCTCGACCTACCTCTCGCCGGACGAGATGAAGGAGCTCGTGGCGTTGGCGCAAGCGATGGCCGACACGGCGAACGGCGTGCAGCTGCATTCGCGCACCAACGACGACGAAGCCAGCATACGCTTCACGGGCTCGAACGCCACCACGTGGCTGTACGGCCACTCGGGCAACTGTGCCGTGCGTGCCGACGCCGAAGCTCTCGGGCGTCGCCTGCTGAATGCCGGCTTCATTCGCTCGTTGCCATCTCGTACGCCCACGGCGCGCACCAGCGAGTTCGTCGACGATGCTGGACGCGACTACGAGTTCTGCTTTGCGACTCTGTCGTTCCCGGACGGCTCGCAGGCCGTGCCAGCGACGCAGCAGCAGCAGCAGCAACAACAACAGCAACGGGTGACTACTGGCGGCAACGACTCATCGCTCGGTGACAGCGGAGCACGAGGACGGCTCGTGTCGAGCGAGGAAGGCCCCGAGGCGCAGCTGTGGAACGAGATCATCGGCGTAGTGCAGAGTAGTGACGTTGGCGCTCTCAAAAAGTACTCGCATGAGCAGCTACGCGGCGTGCGCAACAAGCACGGCCTGTCGCTGCTGCACATTGCCGTCAACCGATGCGACTACGACATGGTGCTGACGCTGGTCGACGCTCACGTCGACATTAATGCTCGCGACAAGAACCGCTGGACGCCGTTGCACTGTGCGTGCGACCAGGCCGTGGCACAGACCGATCCCTACGAGGCCTTGTGCATCGCCGACTACCTGCTGTCGCGTGGTGCGTACGTCATGTCGTTGACAGTCGACAATACGATTCCGCTGCACTATCTGGTCAAAGTCTCTGGGTACGTCAAATCAATCCATCTTGCACGACGAGCAGTTCTCTCTCTCTCTCTCTCTCTCTCTCTCTCTCTCTCTAACGTAACGCACACCACCACTTGGAACAGTGGCACCTATTGGTCATCCCAAACGCACGTGATGCAAACGATGCTCGACCAAGGTGCCAACATCAACGCCCAGAACAAGAATGGCGACACGCCGCTGGTGCGTGCGTGCGCCAAGAACCCAGCGAATCTCGATCTCATCACGTGGCTCCTCGATCGGCGTGCCGATCCCAACATAACCAACGCGTACGCTCTCGAATGCCTCCTCTCCCTCTCCATCCATACACTCCTCATTCTATATGTGATGAGAGCAGATTTCGTGAGTCGTGCCTTCATATCGCCACGGCTCACCATGACGTGCCGTTGGTTCGACTGTTGCTCGAACGAAAGGCCAGTCCTGCGAGCGAGTCTCCCGAAGGAACGGCTCTCGAGCTGGCGATGCGGCTCAACTTCTCGGACATTGTCGCCTTGCTGCAGGCCACGACCGACGAGCCGCTGGTGACCGACAACAAGGCCAGCACCCCGCTGCAGCGCTCTCGCAGTCGAGCTCGTAGCCTGCTCAAAGGATGTGGCGATTCGACTCCCTCGCTGGGCACTGGCAGCTCGTCCACAAGCGATCTGCTGGCGATCGCGCGCGCGCTCACTCCGCAGCAGTCATCGCCCGAGATGCTCGTCACACGAACGACATTCGTGCAAAAGCCTCTGAGTGCCGAGAGCCACATGGACTCGAGCGCCAACAACGTGCCCATGTTCTCGTACGACCGCAACTCGCCTATCAAGGCCATCTCGATCCGTAACATTCGCTCGACGACGGCAGCCTCCGACGACGAGCCAGAGTCGGGTACGTGTGTCATGGAAGCTGCCGCCGCCGCCGCCGCCGCCGCCACCGCCGCCGCCGGCGGTTCTGCCTTTCTTGGTTCTCATGTTGTGTGATGCCGGCAACTAGATGCGAGTAACGCAACGATACAAGGTGAAGTACGAATCGGCAACACGTGGCATATCGTCTACAATCCTCGCATCACACTGGATTTCATCAGCCAAGTGCGCCAGGCCACTGGCACTCCGGCTGAGGAGCCATTCATCGAAGGTATGCCTACACTGCTCTGAACGCATCCGTGATAGACCGGCGAGACTGACGTGAAGCCTCGACGGCATTGATCGACGTTGTGTAGCGTATCCATGCTCGACCAATGTCAATAACTGCAACTACTCGGGCCAGGTGTTCATCTGGCAGAAGACCATCTCGTTCATCACGCTCGAACCGCTTGTGGCACGCGTCAACCTGCCGCTCATGTCGGTCTCGAACATCAACAAGCGCAACCAAGGCGTCATCATCCGCAACGCGATCGAGATCATCGCCGACAAGGAGTACACGTTCTCGGGCTTCCAGAACCGAGACGAGGTCTACAACGTGCTCGAGACCCTATGGCGCTATCGCAACAAGCGCGGCCCGTTGATCATCAACGGCTATCCGATCCAGCAGGTGCTGGGTTCGATCAAGTTCAAGCAAGAGCAAGCGGACTTTAAGCGTCGCTTCTCTTTCGAAAACGAGCTGCTATTCACATGTACGTGGGCAACGCACACTACACACTCTCACTCTCACTCTCTCACTCACTCACGCATGCACTTGGTTGACGATTGCGTAGACTTTACTTGTTCATCGAAATCGACCTTGTCGTTCCGACCCGGCAAGCTGTACATATCGCAATCGTATATTTGTTTCTACTACCGCAACTTTGGCACACGCAATCAAGAGACGATCGAATTCCTGCAAGTGCAATCGATTCTGCCGTCGGTCAACATGGTGGGCCAGGAGGCGATAGACATCACGACCAGCAAGCAGACCTATTCGTTCACGGGCTTTGCCGATCAGGAACTTGCGTATGCGACGCTCCAATACCAATGGCGACTGGCACTTGATGTACGTACACGCCCCGAGCCAGTCGTCATGGAGTTGCTCACTAACTTATGCTGCTGCTGCTGCACGATAACAGCGTGAGAAGAGTCCCACGGTATTACTATTTGGTGGGTGTTCGACGTTGAGTCTCGAACTTGCTCGGTACTTGGCGGTCGAGAACCTCCGCGTTCGTGCAGCGATTCTGATCGAGCAACCGTGCGTGTACGACGCACTCCTGTCGCCGTCGATCGAGTTCAACGTCATGTCGCGAGTGATGCAGTCGCTCGGCGTCGAGTTGATCGAGCTGTCGCAGAGCCAACCCGAGACGCTGGCGTTCGCGCTGCAAGGCGTGAGCAAGGTGTTTGTGATGCCGGAGCTGGGCGAGCACATGACGCAGCAGGTGTCGTTTCTGATGAGCGAGATTGCTCGCAGCAACAGCGTGCGGCACATCACCAAGGTGTCGCTGCTCGGGTCGCCGAGCATCTTTGCGCACCTGATTCGCTGGCACCGCGATTGCGAGCTCCAGATCCAGCAGAGCCAGATTCCGTTCACGTTCATCAACATTCCGCTGCCGATGCAGATGCTCGAGATGATGCCGATCAAGGCGCAGCACACGTTGCCGCTGCCGTTCCTCGAGGCGGCGGTCGCGTGGGTCGACATTCGCGACGTAGCGCGCGCCGTCGCCAAGATCATGCGCAGCAACGACCGCAAGCTCAACCACCGCAGCTACACCGTGTCGGGCAGCGAGTCGCTCTCGTGCAGCCAGGTGGTCGAGCGCATCGCCATGACGCTCGACATCTCGGGCCTCTCGTACGTGCCGATCGACGAGGACGTGACGCGCCTGCTGCTCTCGAGCTCCGGCGTGCCGGACCGTATCGTCGAGGCCATTCTGCACGTGTACACGCAGGCGCGCCGCGGCGAGTTCGCCTCAGTGACGCGCGACTACCAGTACCTGACTCAGAGCACCAACGAGCCGACGTCGCTCACGCAGTACCTCAACGACCACCGGCCGCTCTTCAAGCAGGAGCACCAGAACTACTTTAACGAGAAGGAGAAGGCACTCATTGCACAGCACTTTCGTGCCATCGCCGGCGAGGGCAACTCGACCATGACGCTGTCGGCGTTCGCCAGCGCCCTTGGGCCGTTCATGTGCGAGACCTCGTTGCACAAGGAGATCTTTCGCGTGTTTTTCGATCCCGATCGTCATGGTCGTGTGACACTCGATAAGTTCCAACAAGGAATGTCGATCTTGATGAAAGGGTACGTACAACAATGTAACGCATCACATCAACATCAACATCAACAACATCAACAACTTGCCCCCTGAATCTGATTCTGATTCTGGTGACGGTGACGGTGATGGTGTAGCGATCCTATCGAGCAACTCGGCATGGCATGGATGATGTATGATAGCAACAAGCAAGCGTGCTGCACGATCAAGGACTTTTTGGCATTGGAGCAGCCCGAGCAATCATGGAGCGGCCTGAGCAACAAGTTCCTCGGCATGCTGTTTGGTCGCATGGATGCCGACGGCGACGGGCAGCTGACGCGAGACGAGTTCATTCGCCAGGCCGACGTGCTGCGCGATTACATTGAGAGCCTCGGCGGCATCGGGCAAGAGCTGATCGACGAGATTGTCGACTCGGACGGCTCGCTGCGGTCGGCCGGTGCCATGTCCAACAACTCGGCCGCCGTCATGGCGTCGCAGTCGCTCTCGCGTGTGGCCCTGCTGTCGAGCACCGGCGTCGCGGCCGTCAAGCCCAGCGCCAAGGGCTTCCCGGTGTCGTTCGGACACGAGAGCTGGGAGTTGGTGGTGAACATTATGCGCGGCATCCAGCGGGCGCTCGATGCCGAGCTGGCGACGCGTGCCGTGGCGCTCGCGGCGCTCGCAGCCAACCGCGACGCGAGTGCCGGCCTCAGCAGCAGCCTCGAAGGCTTGCGCTCGGAGCTGAGGCAGGAGCCGCTGAGCGACGGTGCCTTTACGCGTACGGTCGAGTTTACGCTCTCGGGCACCGGCCTCTCGGGAGGAGGCTCGGGCGGCACCGGCGGCAGCGGCAGCGGCTCTGCTGTCGGTGGCATTGGTGCTGGCGGTGGCGGTGGCGGTGGTGGCGGCAGCGGTGCAGCTGGCGGCAGCGAGCAGTGGTACTTTCAGGACTATGCACCGGAGGTGTTTGCGCGACTGCGCGAGCACTTTCACGTCGACCACGAGAGCTACCGATACGCGCTCGGCTCTGACCGACTGCTCGGCAACCTGCTGCTCGGCAAGTTGTCGACGCTCGCGACCGTGGGCTCGAGCGGTCGCAGCGGCAGTTGCTTCTTCATGTCGCACGACGGCAAGTTCTTTGTCAAGACGCTGCCGGCCGAGGAGGATGCGCTCTTCCGGCGCATCCTCAAGTCGTACTACACGCACATGATCGAGAATCCCAACTCGCTGCTGACGCGCTTCTACGGCCTGCACCGCCTGCGCAAGGGCAACGGCAAGGAGCTGTGCCTCGTCGTGATGGCGAATCTCTTTTCGAACCCCGAGCTCACGATGCACGAGATCTACGACCTCAAGGGCTCGACCGTCAACCGCGACGTGAGCGTCGACAAGAACGAGCTCTCGCTCATTGCGCGCAAGGACAACAACTTTTCGCGCATCATACGCATCGGCTCGCTGCTCAAGGCGCAGATGCTCGAGCAGATCGAGAACGATTGTCGCTTCCTCGAGTCGTTCGGCATCTGCGACTACTCGTTGCTCGTCGGCTTCCACTTTAATCCGCCGCCCATCACGCCAGCCGAGCTGGACGATCCTGAGCTCGGTCGCGAGACCTCGATCTTTCGTTCGTACCGCTGTGGCATGGCGTGTATGCCCGACGATACGACCAGTGCCGCGCAGAAGCTCACGGCAAGTGGTGGTATCACCAACAGCGGTGCTGGCGGTGCGGTGGTGCGTCGAACACAACAACAGCAGCAGCAGCAGCAGACGGTGCTGCTCGATCCGCTCACCGATACGCCGCCACAAGAGCTGTACTTTATCGGCGTCATCGACGTGCTCACGTGCTACGACATCAAGAAGAAGACCGAGCACCATCTCAAGGCCTTCATCTACAACAAGAAGGACATCTCGGCCGTGCCACCCGACGACTATCGCATTCGCTTCCTCAAATACGTGACCGGCATCTTGAGTTAGTTCGGTTCGGTTCGGCTCGGCTCGGTGTTCTGTTTGTTCATAGCTGTTGTGCTTGTTGTGCTTGTGTGTCTCCATCTCAATCAAATGCATCCTTTCATGTTATGATTGAGCGCTGTACAAGCAGAGAAGGATAGAGAGGGAGAGAGAGAACGGCTCGATCGATAGATCGATCGCAAGCGACCGACCTACAGATTCAGCTCGTTCAGCTGCTCCTCGCCGAGTCGACATGCCAGCTGATGCTTGTTGAAGTTCTCCTGCAGACACTCGGGCGAGCACCACACGGCGACCTTGCATTGCGAGCACGAGATGGCGCCATCGCGCGAGCAGCCATCACGACAGCATTGCTTCTCGAATGCTATCAGCTCCGAGAGGTCGAGCATCACCGTACTGACGAGGAACGAGGAGGCTAAGTAACTAGAACACAAGAGCGCCACATGCACAAGAGCCAGGCGTGTACACGTACTTGCATTCGCCTGACGAGTGCACGACGTAGAGATACTTTCGACGTGCATATCGGCAGTACTCCATCATGAACGCCAACGACTGGAACACAACCACCACGTCTCGTTGACCGTCGTACTTCTACTCTCGAACAAGACCTCCAACTGTGGGTGAGTATTGGATCGGGCATCCACGTTGTCGTGGTGGTAGTCGTCGTACGCGAAGAAAGGCCGGTATCTTGTCGTGGCTGCGCTCGGCGATCATCGACGTGAGCTCCTGAAAGATGATGGTCGGAGCATCGACCACGATACTATACGCATCGTCGGCGTCACGACTAGTCGCTGGACTGCAACTCACCATGATGTACGAGCGAGCGAGCGAGTGAGTGAGTGTATCGAAGAACGGATTGGTTGGATGGCTGATGTGAGCGAGAGCGAGGCAGCGAGCGAATGATGATCGATCTCGTTCATTCGCTTGGTTGCCTCGTTCGTGTGGGAGCGTGCGCGTATCTATCTGCCGATCGTCACGTATTGAAGGAGTTATTGAGAGATAGACCGACTGTCAGTGAGTCAGCGAGTGGGTGGGTGAGTGCTCCCAATCGATGGAGCGAGATGGTCGAGCGGCGAGGCTCAGTAGCGTTGGAGCCATCAAGCGTACGTAGCGAGGTCTCTCGCATCGATACCGCAAGCTCCGCGACTCATACATCCATCAATGACGACGATCATCTCATAACAGAGTCACTCACAAGTGCACTCGAGGCTAGCGAGAGACTCGCTGCCGAGTGTGCATCACTCGATGGACTGCTGAACTCTCTCGCAGGTACTACATCGATGAAGGAATGGATGGCGTCGATATCGAGCCCTCACTCTCACTCGCTTGATGGATTGCTGGATTGCTTGGAGTAGAACGAGGCACATCGGATCGCGGTCGATCGATGCGTCGAAACAAAGAGTTGGCTCGAGTGTCACGTGAACAGGTCGAGTTCGAACGATGGATGCGG
>Ga0209935_1001951_pt1 | contig 28258 bp, 10 predicted proteins | sample ThiBio_1000_plan_2_FD_183958 | JGI IMG/M metagenome (GOLD analysis project Ga0209935, IMG submission 183958) | Wastewater bioreactor microbial communities from Cape Town, South Africa - Thiocy_cont_1000_plan (SPAdes) | ecosystem: Engineered > Bioreactor > Thiocyanate-remediating >...
ACGCATTGTTCATCAGTACCAATGTGCCAAACCGAGCGAGACTGCATCATGAAGAACCGGATGCGCGAAACGTGCACGTCCGGGTCTGTGAGGGGTGAGGGTGGTAAACATCCTCGCCTACTCGGCGGTATTTAGTGATAAAATTAATAAATTGGCATCTACGAGTTAGCCGTTAACTAAATAAAATACAGAATTTACAATATTCTATTGTCCTGACGACAGGTTTCTTAATAATCAAACTCGCATGGATTTAACTTTTGTTCAAAAATATTAGAACAATGAAATTGTCGATATTCAGGAGGGCTGTTTCTATGCATCTTACCCCTTTCCCGCATTTTTGCCTTCATTTTAGCTCGCTGCCATTCTTTAGCTATTTTTTCATTTTCCTGTTTTCTTATAATTTCATCCGAGGGGAGTCCTAAACTTGCAGCTTTATCAATTTCTCCTTGTTCAAATAATGAAAACGCAAAAGCAACTTTGACGGCATCCACTGACTGTTCCCATTTTTCTTGGTTATTAATCCTTATATAACTTTCCCAAAAATCATTATTAATATTGCTTCTAAAATATTGAGAAACGAGGGTTAAGCTAATAATATTAGGAGGAGATAACTTGTAACAAATTTGCCAAAGAATTTCAGGTGGAACATGTTCAATATAATTAAGCGGGTCTTGATTTTCATCATCTAAAATTGGTTTTTTCTCAACATATCTTAGACATTGTTTAGTACAAGAAAAACTCTCCAGTTCATCTGATTGATTATCACCTTTCCCAGCATGTAAGTTACTTGCTATAGCAATTATCATTAAGAACGTCATTACACCTAAATTATGTTTCCCACTTATAAACTTTCCTACCTTTAAGAATATTTTTATTTTATGATTCTATTTAGAATACTTGATTAACTTCTGCTTTTAAGAGTGCATTGTCAAGATTATTTACACCAGGACATTTTCTACAAAATTGCAGTAGGTGGTTCTGTAAACAAAAATCATCTTGGCATTTTTGTTATTTGGGATGTGACTCAATTTTTTCACTTTCGAGAATCGTAGTCTTGCCTATAGTCCCCTAGAGTTAAATTTTTTTGGAAGATCTCTTTAGAATCAATGTATAAATTTTCGTATGGATACTTTCTTTTTTCTTTGTTTAGATTTATGTCAGGATCGTGAAAAGTAAAAAGTAAATCAACATTTGCCAAGAGACGTATTTCATTCTCTCAGAACCCGTATTCATGAAAAGGAATAAATATGGTAAGGTAGCTTGGATAGGAGGTTTTTATGGGATATCCGAGCGACTTAGAAGATGAACAATGGGATCTGATCAGCGAACATTTTGTGTATGGAAATTATGGAAATAGAGCAAAGCATGACAAAAGAGCTTTGATTAATGCGGTATTTTATTTGACGAAGACTGGTTGCCAATGGCGCCAATTACCTCATGATTTTCCACCTTGGCCTACGGTCCATAGTTTTTATTATAGAGCTAAAAAGAGAGGACCTTGGGAAAAAATCATGAAAAGTCTTGTTGAAAAAAGCCGGGTGAATATGGTGCGAAATGCTAATCCAACATATAGCCTTATTGGGGTTGCACCCCGGAAACCGCCAAAGTCCAGTATGGGTTGTATCTAATTGATTAATATTGATTTTTAGATTGGTTTTTCTGATGTTGATGCTTCTTCTAATTTTTCTCTCTGCTTAAATAAAATTAATATAATTAATGTTTATCAATAAGTTATATACTTTCCGTACCTATGATCAAATCGGAAAATTTTGACTTATTTTTTGAAGGGGAGACTTTGTTGAATCTATCGCTTACCAGCGATAGCCTATTTTCAGGAAAAAATCAAGCCGCCTTTGCCATTTTTTCGTAAGCTTCTTTCCTACTGAAATCTAAATTCGTGATCATTTCCTCAAGGTTAATGCCAAGGAATAAACTAACAAACTCATATCTTCCGCTTAAATTAATATGCCGCCAGGCTATTGGAGAAAGTCCTTAAGAAATTCTAATACATCCATATTACCTAATTTTTCTTGAACTTCATAGATTTTCGATAAGATAAGAGTATTGTAATAGATGATGCAGTTGGAAATAGGCCCATCGACCACATTTCTCCCAAATTTCCTAGTAGCATATTATACGCATAACGTTTTAAACCTATTAAACATGTAACAGCCTTTATATAATCCAATGTATTTGTATTACACGTATATCAGACCCCACTGTTAATTCCATTGTTCGCTTCGTATAATACACGCGATGAGTCCAATATCATGCGTATAATATAAATTAGACGCTAAACATATACGTATAACTTGATGAGAAATAACATCCGTGAGCGGAAAATCGCCCCAAAACGACTACGTCTTTCACCAGGATTGGCAAAATAACAAGGATGATAACAAATAATTCATAAGCCATTATCTACCAGAATAATAATAATTTCTTACGATAATAAGGACAACTTTTTATGCGTATAATGTCAGTAGCACGTGATATGACCGAACTAATTAGCACATGAGTTGACCGAAGTGAGATTATCTCCGAGAGGAGGTAGTCATGAAAAAAACGAAGGTCAGACAAGAGGTGCTAAAGATGAGATTCGAAGAAGTATATGATCGATTTCAGAAAGGAACATTAACGACGGAGGAAGCTTCTGAGTTACTTGGGATAAGTGTAAGTGTATTTTATCGAAAACGGATTCGCTATGAAGAAGAAGGAAATGAAGGATTTTATGATCTCCGTTTAGGGAAAATCTCCCCTCACCGAGCTTCAGATGCAGAGGTAGAGCGGATTACAAAGCTTTACGAAGAAAGATATAGGGGATTCAATGTGAAGCATTTTCATGAATTTGCCTGTCGCGAACATGGGCTCAGATATGGTTATACGTGGACGAAGACGCAACTAGAAAGAGTAGGGCTCGTGAGGAAAAGTAAACGTGGCGGTGATCATCGTTTGAGAAGGGAGAGGCGCCCTATGACAGGGATGATGCTGCATCAGGATGATTCAACCCACGATTGGATTCCAGGACTTGGGCATAATGTGGATTTAATTGTGACGATGGATGATGCGAGTTCAGAGATTACCTCAGGATTTTTTGTTCTCCAAGAAGGAACGGAGAGCACCTTTCAAGGGATTAAAGAAACCTTAGAGAAATATGGACTCTTTTGCTCGTTATATGCTGATCGTGGATCTCACTATTGGACGACACCTGAGGCAGGAGGTCGTGTTGATAAGCATAATCTGACACAGGTAGGAAGGGCTTTAAAGCAACTCGGCATTCAGCATATTGCGGCCTACAGCCCCCGCGCGTGGTCGTTCAGAGCGGATGTTTGGAACGCTTCAAAATCGCTTACCGAAGGAATTAACCTTAGAGGGAATAACGACTCTGGAGGCTGCTAATCAGTATTTACAGGAGGTTTATCTTCCTCGGCATAACCAGCAATTTACAGTGGAGCCTAAGGAACAAACAACGGCTTATGTTCCTTGGGTAGGTGGAGATTTAAATGAAATTTTATGTCACCAAGAGGAACGGGTTGTTCAGAATGATAACACAGTGAGTTACAACACTTTACGCCTGCAAATTCCTAAAGATGATCTGCGACATCATTATGTAAAAACAACAGTACAGGTTCGCCATTATCTAGATGGGAGTTTAGGGCTTTTCTTTGGAAATAGGTGCTTGGGGCGTTTTGATGCCATGGGACACATACAAGAAGCTGCTCAGTCCTTACAAAAGGTGGCATAATAGGATGAATCAATTTGTCCGATCTTTGTCTTATGGATTATCGCAGAGAGGGGCCTCTGGCTCAAGGCTCGCTACGCTCAAACGCCTTGACCCTTTAGCCCCTCTCTGCGTTATCTTTTCCATGACAAAGATTCTGGATAATTATCGGTCAACTCACGTGCTAACTAACTCGGTCATTTTGAAGTGCTATTGACACTTTTTATGCGTATAATACACTATTAGGAAATTTGGGAGAAATGTGGTCGATGGGCCAAATTGACCCTGCTCAAAAAACTCTCACAATCCACAAAACCAACCCAGATCAAAGAACGAACAGATGACTTTCTCTATATTTCAGAACTATACGCTAACTTGAAACCACTTATTCCTGCTCTTGGTCTGGGATATGAAGGCATTCGTTATTTTGCCAATGCGGTGATCAAATCCGATATTTTTCAGCTCAATCAGCGCCATGAAGAAGACCGCTATGTTCATGTCGTTGCCTTCATCACCCACCAATATTACCGGTTTCCGGGGTAGAACCCTTACTACGTAATCAGGTTTTTTTTATCGCAGTGTCTGTAAAATTTTTGAGGAGTACTGGCTTAAATGATATTAAATCCACTAAGCCAGTACATTTTTTGAAAATTAAACTCCAATGTAGATCAAAAGGTAATTATGCGCATAAAAATCTTGAATATTTATTTCATCTTTGAAGCAGTTATTACCGTAAAAAGGCTTTTCTTGTAGACAACTATTATCCTTCTTAAACCAGTAAAGATTTGGTGTGTTACGCCCAAAAGCAACAAAAATAACGGGTATATTAGTAGTTTCGGCACGTTGATCAAATAAATCCTGTATAACATGCTTATGAATTCTTAGAACTTTTTGGCATTTCTCGCATATATCCTGAGTAGAATAAAACTTCATAATGCATGTCTGAACATTTGAAATATCAGTAATTTTTTTCACTTCTTCTATTAATCGGTCAAAAATATAATCATGTTGATACAGATGGTATAAAACATTCCCTTCTGAATGAACCATACTTGAACCAGTCTCGTCTGGCTTACCATCCCTATCATTATTGGGAGTACATTTTACTCCTGCACATATACTACTTTTACCACCCAGTTTACTATCAATATCCCCTTTCTTTTTTTGATTAATATAAAATACATTTTTGCCTGCGAGATTATATCCCGGAGATAAAAATTCAGGGGTGCTATAGAAGTTAGACTTATTGTAGAAGTCAGCTATCCCGGTACTTGGAGTGATAGCATCTTTATAACTTATATTATTTAGATTACTTAAAACTTTGAATTTTTCATTGGTTTCAGTAGGAGAATAACAAAGAGAAAAAGTAGCCCGTTCAATCCCATCTTTGATTCCATATATAACCTCGAAGCTCATCAACAAATGATTGGGGTTATTTGTACCTGCGGCATTTATAACTTTTATCAACCCTTCATCATCATTGCTCACGATTGGAAAAGAATGAGCCCCAATTCGCAACTTAGTGTCTCTGTCAATATACAATGCCTTGATTTTGTCATGGGTTTGTTTTTCACTAACATGAGTATGAGTGCAACTCATGTAACTTTCCCTATCCTCCATACATTGAATTTCAGCACTTAAAGGAATAATTAAGCAAAACGCGGCTATCAAAAAATATTTTGATTTATTGATCTTCATGTGTATCCCCTTAATTTATTTAAAATCCTATATAATAGAAACAATCGTAATCAAAGATAAAATGAAAAGCAATGACAATTACAGGAGTTGTGTCAGGATGCTAGGGTTTTTATTTTTGGTTCTGATAGTAATCCTCCGAAGAGGAAGAAGATGTTAAAGAACTAGATTTTTAAGATTCTGCGAATAATTCCTCAACAACTTCATCAATTTCGTCTTGGCTTGGTTTGGCGTATCGGAATATTGGGTGAAACTAGATAAGCGGATGTAAAATGGATTAGAGTTAATTTTTTTGAGAAGCTCCTTACGCAGCTTTCAAGGCTAATATTTGTTGAAAAGATTATCATTTGCGGCATGTTTTGTAAAATCGTATTCGCCTTGTAAATTGATGTGGTGCCAGGTTATTAATGAGCCTCTCTTAATTAAATTAATCATATTGTTTCTTTCTTTAACGTTAGGATTGTTAGCAAGCAACTGTGATAAATATAGATAATTCCATAAAATAATTATATTTTGAATTAATACCTTACAGGCTGTTGCAATTTCCTGTTCTTCTTTAGTGCCTTCCCTAAATTCTTGGTTATTTGCAAAGAATACGGCTTTTCAGCACTAAGAAAACTCTCTGCTTCATCTATCATCAAAAATATCTCAGAAGCCGTGATCCAAGGGATTGCCAAGCCTCCAGATTCTCTTCATTGAATTCATTATTTTCAAAACATGCACTTAAAAATCCTAAAAGTCGGGAAGCTTTTTCGAAGTTTTCGTGATCTTGTAAGTCATCTCCTGGAGCAATAAGAAAAGCATCCAGAAGCCCAGACTTTTGGAGTATTCCCCCGGCTTGGATAAGGAGACGAGTGCGTCGTTGGCGGTCGGATTGCTGCTGCTTTTTCATCTTACTTTTCTTTCGATTCAGATTGTTTCTGAGTCGGTTGAGATAGCGCGTGATTTTTTGGAGATGTTTGGAAAGATTTGACCTTTTGAGATTTTGTTCGGCGCAGAAATCGTTCCCCCGTGTTGCGCCAACCCTCCACCATGGGATCTTGATCTCCAATTTTGCCTTTCAAGAAAAGAAGCCCTCCAACCAAGGTTGTGTCCTCAAGAGAAGCAAGATCAAGGTTTGTGATGAGGAAAGCAATGTCCTCTTGGCGTTGTTTGAGAAGGTGCTGGTATCTGGTTTGAAGATTGAGCATTTTTGATTCAAGAGAATGCAATTCTCGGATAGTGCGTCCGTGGTGAATCTCTAGATGAGACTTGCGAATAGAACGTCGTTCTTGTTTTTGCAATATTTGGGTTGTAGGATTGGATTTTAAAGAGGCAGTCATCTATAAACTCCTTTTTGGTTAGGGGTTAAAAATTGCCTCTTGATTTCTTAAGTTTATCAAATCTTTGCCCAAGCCGCAAATAGAAAAGCACCACAAATGCCATAAAATTGCCGCAAAAATGAGTAATTAAAAACTTCTTGTAAGTTTTCCTCCCTTAGGAGGCGCACTTATGCGCTCATGTCAATTTCATTGACATGAGCGCTTGTGCTTTGTGGCCACGGGCGTATAATGAGTGTTGCAGAAAGAACAGAGGCACACGGAGCAGCAATGCTTCATTTTAGAGAATTTCTGTAACGTTGAAGAGAGACTTTCGCATCACCCGTATATCCTAGGTAAATAGATCCCTGCCTACGCAGGGACAAGGACTGACGCTTAACGTTTAAGGCGCAACGATGGCGATCTATTCGCTCAACCTCGGATTTATTTCACGCAGTGCAGGACGCTCCGCGGCGGGCTTTAGCGCCTATATCTCAGCAAGTCAGCAGCTAGATAGGCGTACAGGGGTGTCTTATGATTACGGATGTAAAAATGATGTCATTGTCAGTCGCATTTTAGCACCAGAGAATGCTCCCGATTGGGCGAAGGATTCTTCCCTTTTATGGAATAAAGCTGAACAATTTGAAGATGATTGGGGAGTTCTTCGATTTAAAAACGGTGAGGCAAGAGAACAGTTTTTGTCCTCTGCGCAAACAGCTCAAACGATTATGGGAGCGATTCCCATAGAGTTCTCCCAACTTGAAGCGGAAGCCTGCGTGGAAGAGTTTCTGAAAGAGAGATTCGTCTCACGGGGTCTTGTTGTCGAGTATGCCATTCATTGGGAAAAGGGGAACCCTCATTTTCATGGAATGATGACCCGACGTCCTCTTCTGGACGAAGGGTTCTCCCAACGTAAAGACCGAGATATTGTTTCTAAACCAGAGCTCCTCCTTACCCGAAAACAATGGGAAGAGGTTGCCAATAAGCACCTTGAGCGGGGTGGCCATGAGGTCCGAATTGACAGTCGGTCTCATGCGGATCGAGAGGCTCTTCTTCTTCCCACGGCCCATGAAGGGTGGCATGCTCAGCGGCTTGCTGAGGGCGGCCAATACTCCCGGATTGTCGCAGATAATGAAGCTATTCGACGAAAAAATATTGAAATTCTTTGTCAAAACCCTGGCGCTCTCATTCAAGAAGTCGCCTTAAAGCGCACAACATTTACCCGTCGGCATATCGAAGATGAAATTATTCGCCGAGTCGGAGGAGATGAGAAGCTCTTCTGTCTTTTAAAAGCAAGAGTTAAAGACATCGATATTCCTCTCAAGCTGGTTCTTAAAGGGGCCAATAAAAACGTTGTGTTTGAGGGAAGAGATCTTCGAGATCTTGCCGCAAAGCTAACCGATCGATTGTTGGAAAACCAAGAGATCACCTCTGAGATCGGAGAAAACCTCAATCGAGACCGGATCTTTACCTCAGCAGTATACAAAAAACAAGAAGAAGACGTTATGGGACTTGCAGACACCCTCCATCAACGATCAACAAAAGTTGTTTCTGAAGACATCATCGTGAGAGCCATAGAAGCAGGTGAAGCGGAGCTCGGAAATGGATTCTCAGAGGAACAGAAAACAGCTATCACTCACCTCTGTTCAGGCTCAGATATGCGTCTTTTAAATGGGAAAGCTGGTACTGGAAAGACCACTCTTTTGAAAACAGTCGCTGCTGCTTACCAAGACGCTGGGTACCAGGTCTTGGGAACTTCTTTTCAAGGAAAAGCCGTTGAGATCATGGAGCAAGAGATAGGCATTCCTTGTAAGACACTGGATAGCTTTAAAGTTTCTTGGGAGAAGCATCCGTCCCAGAAAGACCTCGTTGAGAGTGGAAAATTATGGGGACGCCCATACCTTTATGCTTTTAACCGTATGAAGGAATTAGAACAACAGAGATTCACAGCAAAACATGTGATCATTGTTGACGAAGCCAATATGATTGGCGGCCGTCTCTGGGAACCTTTTCTAAAAGAAGCGACAAGCAGTGGTGCTAAGGTTCTGATTATTCAGGACCCGGCTCAAATCAAATCCCGAGAGCCTGGCGATTATGGTCGTCTTTTTGCAGAACGGTTTGGATTCTGTGAAACAAATGAAGTTGTGCGTCAACATATCCCCTGGCAAAGGGAATGCTCCAAGTCCTTCAATGGTCATCAAGTTATAGAAGGACTTAAACCTTACTTTGAGAAAGGCCATTTGCAATGGTTTGAAGATTCAGGAAGGCTTCATCAAACCCTGGCTCAAGCGTATGTGAGAGACTTCATTGAAAATCCCCATCAGACACGCATTGCTTTGGCCTATAAGAATACGGAGGTCTATGACCTTAACCAATCCATTCGACAAACTTTGAAAGAACAGGGATATCTTAAAGAGAGATTTAAGATTCAGGGTGAAGAGTATGCCATTGGAGACCGGGTTCGATTTACGCAAAATGATCATCACGGCAAATACATTCAGAATGCTGATCAACCCTCATTTTTAAAATCTCTTTTTCATGGGGTAAAAGAAAAGAGGGGTGTCAAAAACGGAAGCTTTGGAACCATTGAATCGTTTGATGAGAAGAAGTCTCTTTTAACAGTTGTTCTTGAGGACAAAAGACGAATTCAATTTGATATCCATGAATACCCTCATCTCACTCATGGGTATGCCATGGGCATCCATAAATCTGAAGGGTCAACCTTTGATAAGTCCTTTGTGAGTTTTGACCCCCTCATGGATCCTGCAACTTTGCTTGTGGCAATGACTCGCCATCGTGGGGATGTGCAAGCCTATATCAATCGGGAACAATTCGTTGATTTTAAGGATATTGTGGAGAGGCTAAGTCCTCTCTCTTACAAAGCTACCCTCCAGGATTATGTTGTTTCAGAAGACCAGAAGCCCTACTTTAGCCGAATCCAGCAATACCGAGATTTATTGATGGAGGGTATGACCTTACGAGAAGAGATGGAAGGACAGATAGAAGCTAAAACGTCGAGTCTTTCGGACAAGCTCTACAAACACTCCTCTTATGCAGCTTACCAAACCTGCTTTGAAGAAAAGAAGCGCGTTGCAACAGAGATACTGGCCGATTGGCAGAACCATGCTCCCTATACTCGCCTGGCAGGGATCCGAAGAGATGTTCTAGAAGTTGAAGCCGGCCTTCGACCTCGTTTTTTATCAGATCTCGAATACCGCACTTCAGTCCAAGTGCAAGGGTATATGGATCTTGTAAAAGAAACACGAACGCTCTGGAAAGATATCTCTCAAACCCGTCCAGGAGTTTTAGCCAAAGCACATAACCTTTATACAGACTATCAATCATTAAAAACGGAAAGAGACTCAATTGCTGCTGTCTTTCAAGAGAATCTGAAGCTTTATGCACCTTTCTTTAAGGCCATAAAGGATGAGAATTCAGGGGAAGAGAAGGATTATTGGGGTGAGAAAGTTGATAAAGAAACCCGTATCTATATAAGCTCTATTAAATCTCATGCAGAAGCTCATAAACGTTCTCAGCTGCAGAATCTGTATTACGCGCAACTTTCTGGAGATCACAAGGCCCATTACGATGTTGTAAAATCCTATGTAAATTCGCGAAATGAAGCCGCAGCACTCTATAGCCATCTTCAAAAGCAAAGGGAAGTGTCCGTTCAGGTCACATCCCCAGAGACATTCTTTACCATTGAAAAGTTTCACGCCCTTCAAGCCCAACGGGATACCTTAGCTTTAAAGATCATTGATGCCCCCGAAAAGTATCAGGCGTTCTTTGAAGCCCTTAAGGTAAAGGAGGACAAGCTTCTTGATCATGCTGTTGCAGGAGAAGTGAGAGAAAAAGTTCAGACTTATGCAAATGAAACCGATGTAGCCAAACGAGCAAGTCAGGCACAAGACCTTAAGCGCATTCTCACAACCTCAAAGGATTACAACATCTTTAAGGAAATGATGAAAGACAGGGAAGGAATCGATTTTAACCGTTTGACCTTTGATATTGCCTTTTATGACAGAGTCAAAAGCGGAGTCATTTCATCTGATACACATCCCGATCAAATTTATAAGCACATTCAAAGCTATCTGAATTCCTCAAAGGAAGCTGCTCGCTTGTGGAAAATAACGCAATTAAAAGGTCATGAAGACGCATCTCTCAAAACAGATTGGCAACAGGCTCTTACAGCCCGTAATAAAAATGCCCAACTCATTGTGAGTGATCAACTTGCCTTATCTGTAATGGGGGGAATGGGAGAGGGTATTCAAACACGTCTTTATCAACATGCTGGATTTATTGAAGCTCTCTTTAAAAAAGGTCTCTCAACACAACCTCACCACCAAAGCCGATCATTGATATCAACTAAACAGGTTCTTGCGGCGGCACGTGGAAACTATGGGTCTTTAGCAACTAACTTGTTCGGAGAACCGAATAAATCCATGAGTACGAAGAGTTCTTTGAGATTCGGAAGTAAGGGGTCCCTGCTTGTTAATATCGCGGGGCCTAAAGAAGGGAAGTGGCATGATTTTGAATCGGGTGAACGAGGCAACATTTTTAAGCTGATTGAAAGAGAAAAGAACCTTAGCTTCAAAGAAGCCGTTTCCTATTTAGCAGATGTGTTAAATGTAAAAACAGATTCGAAAGTTATTCCCCTCAAAGCTTTCTCCCAACGGCCGAAGGAACAAGACGTACTTGAGGAAATTAAAGATAGAGCCAGTCGTCTCAATGCGGTTTCTGAACTCCAGATGAAGTCAAAACCCATCGAAGGAACAATTGCAGAAACCTATCTCCGGAAGGAACGGAGAATTAGAGGTTCCTTAGCTCCCGATCTACGATATATCCCCAAGGGCATCACCTTTATGTACAAAGGAGAGAGAAAGACAATCTCTCACCATAGTTTTGCTGCCTTCGGAAAAAATGAAGAAGGCCGATTAAGTTCAGTTCAACTGACCAAACTGGACTTTCAAGGCAAGAGAGCCCTTAACTCCGAAGGAGAAAAGCTTAATAAGATCCAATATGGTCTTTCAAAGGGATCTTTTGTCCTTCTACAAAAAGGTAAAAACACTGATCAAGTCTTTATAGCTGAAGGCCTCGAAACCGCTCTTTCCATCAAAGAAGCACATGTGAAAGGCAAGATCATTGCCTCCCTAGGAATTCATAACATGGCCAACTATCAGGGCTCAGAGAAAGAAATCATTCTGTGTGCAGATAATGATGAGCATAAACAAAACTCGCGTACCTTTGAGATTATTGAAAAAACAAAAGATCATTTTAAAGGCCAGGAAAAATCAGTTTCTACCATCAAACCCACGCACCCAGGAGATGACTTCAATGATGTCCTCAAAAAGCAAGGAGCAAAAGTGGTTCAGGAATATGTTAAAGATTATCTCAACAATGTCTCTCAAATCCAAGAACTTAAATTCATTGAACGTTCTTTCCAATCTCAAACAGACAACCTTTCATCATCAGAAAAACTAGCTTCCTATCTCGAATCACTTATCAAAGATATGAAAGCGTTTCCAGGCACTTCTGTTGACACTAAAGCCAAGCAAGAGCTGGACTTTTACATTAGAGTCCTTGAAAAGAACGAAAACCTCACACAGGTTTTGCAGAACATGAATCCCGACATGGTTAAAGATATGAAAGCCTATATTCATAGCAAAGACCTCAGCCATAGCAAGGGAAGGGGAAGGTGAGCTGGAGGAATGATCCCCCGTGAGTTAAGTTCTTTATATGCTATGGACCCAAGCGATCGAAGTGATTATTATGGGTGTGGAGGAGATGGATTGTTTCGGCTTCAGGGTTCCAGTAATACTCGTGGGAAAGGAAAGGTTTTTCATGCTCATCCTTATAGGTCCAAATAGCTAGATTTTTGTTTCTGAGGCGTACTAAAGCATCCGCTGTTGAAAACCGATAATATCCATGGGCAGCAGAATGAGGGGAAAAACTTAGCCAATTTGATTCTTGATACCGTTCAAAATATTCATGAGCTGTAGGCTTAATAAAATGCTCAATATAAAGCTTTAATGTTTCTTCGTGAGTGCAATAATCTCTTTGCTCCTGGAGTAGTTTTTCTTCTTTTAGAGCGAGTTCAATTAAAGATTGCATCAAGAGACATATACTCTCACTTAAGGGAACTTCTGGTGCAAGGTATTCTTTCAAGAGCCTTTCTTGATGCCAGCGATCTCCTTCAGGCCTCTTCAACAGATCATTGAGTTTCGTCACTTTTTCTCGTCTTGGTTGTTCAAGTTCTCTCTGACGATTTTTAAGGTCCTGATAGGTTTTTGTTCTTATAGAAAAAGGAATTTCAAGACCGACAAGTAAACTTTCTTCAATTTCTGCTCCTAACATTATCCGTATAATAGGATCATCTAGATGTTCTAATAGTTCTTGAGCAGCCTTTTCTCGGGCAAACTCTAAAGCCCCATATCCGCAATTACCATCCCCAGGAACTTTTACTAATTTAAGGCGCTGGGTAACGCCTCTTAACGTTACTTCAAAATTACCTTCTTTAATTTCAATTTTATGAGTATCAGATGGAAGAAGAGGAAATCCTCGGCCACCTTTTCGTTCTTCTTTAAGTTGTCCTATTTCTTCTTGGAGAGGCGAATCTTTATCAAGATCAACCTCTATTGAATGTAAGGTAGGCGTTTCCTTCCAAGCCTCTATCAGGGGGAAAAGGGTATTTTCGAGAATGAAGTTCCACCTTAAATCTAAATGGCGAAGAATCGGTAATTCCTTGATGAGGTCAACGAGTATATTTACGCCTCTCTCTTGCAAACGATTTCCCCGAAGGTCAAGGCAAGTTAAATTAGGTAGCTCTCTTAAAGAAGGGCTTAAGGTATCGAAAGCCGTATCCGTAAGTTGAGTATCTAAGAAAGTTAAAGATTCAAGCTGAGGAACGTGAGGCAAGAATGAGCTTAGAGCCTCTAGCGTTTGGGGCTCATAAAGAGGAACAAACTGAAGGCTTAAGGTTTCTAGAAAAGAAAAATTTCCTCTGTCTTTTAAAAACACTCGTATTCCAGGGGCCCCCATTTGAGAGATATAAAGATCAGAAGGTTTCTCTTGAGCTACATATTCTTTATATCTAAGGCCACGGTTTCGACTTAAGAGATCTTGAATGTCTTTCTTCCTCTTTACATCCAATCCAGGATTTCCGGTAAGATAAAAATTGATCAGGGTTTTATTTTCTTGGAGGGCTTGCTTTAAAGCGTCTACGCCTTCTTCTGAGATTTGGTTATTGGAAAAGGTGACAGAGGTTAAGGATTTGTTATTCCGAAGGACTGAGGCCCACGTACGTGCTTCCTCATTCTTCATTCCTGACATGGTGAGGGTAAGTTGGGTTAAAGTCCTATTATCTCTCAAAAGCTCAGCAAGATGACCAGCATCTGACCCACTTAACTGACCTGGTGGACATTGAAGAACTTGAGAAGACATCTTGAGGGGTTCTAAAAGACGCTTTAAGGTAGGACTTAAAGGCTCTAATACTGAAACAGAAAATAATGAAGCAGAAGGAGGAGAATCAATGCTCTTTACCACAGGGGTGGTCCAAGGGAAAAGAATGTCAAAATCTTCTTCAAAGGAAAAAGCTTTTTCAGGAAAGGATAAGGAACCAGAAGCCTTTTCTTCTTTTAAAAGCTCATAAGAACCATAAAGCTCTCCTTCATTGGGAGGAAGAAATAAAACATGCGTTATAGGAGGTAATGTGAGAACCTGATCTACCAACGTTAAGGATGAATCCTCCTGAAAACCACGCTGCCAAATGAGATAAGAAAGACCCCGGAGTTTTGCCATAGCCCGTAAGCTTCCTCCATGAAGAGTATGCTGAAGGGCATTTTCCGTATTACCTAAAACAAACCGTACATAATAGCGATAGGTGGGGATATCTTCCGTATAAGCTTTCAAACGTTCTTCAAATTCTGGCTTCTTTCCTTTAATCCTTTCTTGATCAAGTTCATGAAAACGAGCGTCTTGCATCTCTCGAGGTAAAAGGTTTTTCAAAAAAGCCGCCTTAATATCCAAGCCTAAAGCTTCTCTAAATACTTTCTGATCTTTAAGATTCAGAAACTGCTGGACTACCGAGCCTCTCTCACCGTCTAATAAATCCAGAAAATCAAAAGAGGGAGGAGAAAAAAGAGATAAGGAAAATGAAACACCCTCAGATGTTCCTTGGAAGAGAACAGGTAAAGAGGAAGATTTCTCGTCTTCTTGGGAAAAAGAAACATTGGCTGAAAGGTGAGCTGAATCAGAAAGTATTTCATTATTATTTCTATAATGATTAGTATAACCTATGTGCTGTTTGTATTCTTCAAGCCTTTCTTGATTAAATTGCTCAATCCAATCATTAATTTCTTTATAACGGGACTTTGTCAATTGAAGCCCAAATCCTTCCTCCCTAGCTCCATGATGAATTCCTATTATGAAATAATTATCTCCTTCTTTATACCAAATACTACTGCCACTATCTCCTGGAAACGTCTCAATATCATGATATAAAGTATCATCGGAAACTCCAATAATTTTTCCTTGTTTTTTCCGTAACTTATAATGTTCTGGTTCGTTTCTAGTATCGATTGGATAGCTGGCTATATTAATATCTAGGTTTGCTAATTCATAAAAAGGTAAAATTCCGAGCCCAAAATATCCCGTCTCTTTTCCAAGAGGCTTATCCAATACAATTATTGCATAATCTTTTTCTTTAGAGCTAAAAACTTCTACAATATGTGGTTCTTTGAAAGAAATATTTTTTCCATTTGGAGCAGGCAAGAATCGTAATTTATTTGCCTCTAAGTCAATTTTCTTCGTGCTACTAAAAATCACATGCTTAGCTGTAAGCACTAAGTAGGGAGAGATTAAAGTCCCTGTTCCTCTGCGTTCAGAATTAACTAGGATTACTCCATGCGGACTGTAGGGCCAAACGTTTGTTTGCTTTATGCGTGTTCGTTCTTTTTCTCTAAGAGTGCTTTTTCTCGGGCTTGATTGGTTTTCATCGTTAAAATCTTCAGAATCTAGCGTATCAGCCTTTTCAGATATGGGCTTCTTACTTCTGGTCTTAATAGTATCTCTTTCTTGCATAACTTCATTACGAAGTTTCGACAGAAACATATATTTGAAGCCAGATACTTTGTTTAGAGCTTTTATGCCTGTAATTCCGAAGTGGTTGAAGCGCAAGCTCAGCGTTTGGAGAGAAGTATTAACTTTTAAGGCTTCACTTAAAGCCTTTGCGCCCTCATCTCCAATTTTATTGGATCCTAAATTCAAATGGTTAAGGGTTGTGTTAATTCTTAAAACTTCACTTAAAGCTCTTGTTCCCTCTTCATTAGTATTGTTTGACTCTAAGTCCAGATCTCGAAGAGTGGTATTACTCTTTAAACCTTCACTCAAAACTTTTGTTTCTTCAATTCCAATCTCGTTGACGCTTAAACACAGCTCTCGAAGAGCGGTGTTGACCTTTAAAGCCTCGCCTATCGCCTTTGCACCCTTATCTTTAACGGCATTACGAGCCAATCCTAGCTCTTCGAGTGTGGTATTGACCTTTAAGGCTTCTCCGATTGCCATCGCACCCTCATCTCCAATATCGTTATAGCTCAAATCTAACTTTAGAAGAGTTGAATTAACCTTCAGAGCTTCGCCAAAAGCTTTGGCACCTTCAACTTTAATTCGATTTGAATCCAAATTCAGGTCTAGAAGGATGGTATTAATCTTTAGGGCTTCGCCCAAGGCTCTTGCACCCTTATCTCCAATCCCATACCCCAAATGTAGCCTAATGAGAGTAGTATTAACCTTTAAAGCTGCGCCCAAAGCTTCAACATAGTCTCCAGTGCGGCTACCGCTATAAAAGTCTAGTTCTCGGAGAGTGGTATTGACCTTTAAGGCTTCTCCCAAAGCTTGTGCGCCCTCAGCCCCAATTTTGCACTCTACATTCAAACTGTGAAGAGTTGTATTTATCTTCAAAGCTTCACACAAAGCTATTACCCCTTCATCTTCAATATTCGTGCTATGCAAAGTAAGGTCTCGGAGAGAAATTTTAGCTCTTAATATCTCTCCCAAAATTATTGCACCTTTATTTCCGATGTTAGTGCTATACAATCTTAATGCTTGGCGGTTGGTATTTATTTTTAGGGCTTCTCCTAAAGCTAGCGCTCCCTCATCTCCCATTTTTCTTATAACTGAATCCTCACACATTCGGGGAGATATCTCTTGCTTTAAAAGGGAGACGATATGAGGAGTAAGCTCTCTAACCTCTTCATCATCTAGATTTGCTAAAAGCTTTATGGGATATTTAAAATTAGCATTTCTGACTTCCAGAAAGGATATTTTAGGAGAGTTTTCAACTTTGAGAACTTTAAGTCTGGGCTGTGTTTCTAGGAGAGCATCAAGCGTTTCATCGGTTAGTGAGGCATTATTACTTAAATCTAAAAGACGGAGAGTGGGTGGAGATCCTTCTGTCTGTCCCGAGGAGGGCAAGACCTTCACGTCATCTAAAAGAGGGCACTGTAAGGCCGTGAGCTTATGAAGATGAGGAGCTATGATGTTGAGGCTTTTTAAGGCTGGACAGTTTTTGAGCGATAGGGTGGTAAGATAGGGAAAGGCGCCTTCAATGCGAGTTAGCTGAGGAAGATTTTCGAGGTAAAGTGTTTTGAGAGCCCCGTTTCTGGTTTCTAGCTCTTTCATAAAGGTGTCACCTAGTTCTTCGTTGTTTTCAACAGTGAGACGCGTTAGGTTTCCAACACCAATCTCACTTAAGAGAATATGTGGCGTTAAAGCTTGGCAGTTCTTAAAAGTTAAGCTTCTAGGATCACTCTCTTTAAAAAGTCTTAGAAGAGCTTGTTGTTGAGTCAGGTCTAAGTCTTTAAAATCAAAGCGAGATAGAAACAGAGCCCTGGCATTTTCGCTTTTGAGGAGTTTAAGGTGCTCAACAGCTTTGTCTCCCCCTAAAAGTTCTCGATCTGTTTCTGCTCGAATGGCTTCCAGCTCTTCCATGGCCGTATCTACTGTGAGGTATCCTCCTCGCCTTACGGCATCAATGAGATTTTCTTCAACAGGAATCCCTAAAGACTTTAAGAGAAGGGACGAGCTGGTGGTTGAGATATATCCTGTTGCACTGTCACGCTTATAAAAACGCCCATTAATAAGCTCAAAACGTTGTTCAACACTGTGAGGTTTTTCAAATCCTACAGCATAACGTTTGTAAAGAAGGTGCTCGAGCTCTTGAAGAACATCTTGATAAGTGAGGGTTTTAGTTGGTTTGCCTCCTTTAGGAGCTAAGATCCTTTGGAGTCTAACCATTTTATCATAAAGCTGGGTAATCATCTGCGGCTTAAAAGGGATACATACCACACAACCAAGAGAGGTAAGATTCCTTGCTTCTTCATTAGGGAATAAATGCTCATAAGCTTGATTCACTTTTTTAAGTTTTTGAAGCCAGCCTTTTAAGACCTCATAGGGATTAAGAGACGCAAAGAGATCTTTGGTTTCCTGAGGAACGAGATCTTTCATCTGGTCTAAACAATAGAGGATGGATTTAACCTGAAGAAGCGTTTTGGAAACAAGGGGATCCTCACTTGTTCGAGCGACAGTGGGCATGAGGGCATGGTCATTATCTGGACTCTCAGGAAGATACAGGCTAGGGCGGAATGGGTGAGGTTTTAAGATGCGGTTAGCCGGTTGGTCATCTTCAGGGTTGGTCAGCATGACCATATGAATGGAATCTGAAAGGCTTTGTGGATCAAGCTTATTCAGAAGATCTGGAGTTTCTTTTATAACATCAGCTAGGTTTTGTCCTTCAATGCCAAGACTTACAAGATAGGGCTGAGAGTCAATCTTGACGAGCTCACTTGGAGGCACTCCGTGGCCTATCAGTTTACGGTAAAGAAGATGCATGGCATATTCAAAGCCTGGAAGTTCGGGAAGATGTTTAAAGTAAAGAACCTTCCCCTGATGTTCAACACGAGCCACATCTCTCCGGCCATACGTATTGCTCCGTCTAACTTTCCCTGTTTCATCAAAAAGCTGTTGCTTTACTTCAGGAAGAAGACACCGCTCTTCCATAAAAACACCTTGGATTTTCTCACCTGAGTCTTGAAGAGTGGTGAGAGGGTGTCCTAAAAAGTCTTCAATGGTTTCTTTTATCTCTTCAAGAGGCTCTTTATCCTCTATCATTCTTTCAATATTCTTTTGCTGGCGGGGAGTTTTTAGCTGCTCACGAGCAATCTTAAGAAGCCCCTCATAAGATAGCTCTACAGGCTGAGGTGGAGGGAGAACTTCTTCTAAGGCCATATGCCAAGCACTTTGAGGGCTCATCTGACTTAAGAGTGTAAAGGCTTTTTCGAGAGCCTTATCTTGCTTTCCCTCTTTGATCCATTGGCGATAGCGTTTTAAAAGAAGATCTGAATTGATTTTTAAAGGATGACGCGGTTCCCATCGGAAGGTGTTTAACGCAAGAAGATGAGTAAAAATGAAATCCAGTCCTTGTTCTAAAGCCAAATCAAGAACTGTTTCCTTATCTCCTCCCGCATTTAGATCCACTCCTCCTTCAACAAGAGCTTTAAGAAGAGGCCAGGTTGCTTCTTGATCTTCTGATTTTAAGGCTTTAACGCGTGCATAAAGAGGGGTTTCTCCTTGGTCATTGTGTGTTTTAGGATTTGCCCCCAAAGCAAATAAAAGATTTAGTGAAGCCTTATCTTTTGCATGATAGAGCAGAGAATCTAAAGTTCCCTGATGAAATCCTCTTAGGGTTTGATCTTTAAACTTCTTTAAAATTTGAGTTTTAAAGGAGGTTCCTAAAAGAGAAAGAAGGGACACTTGGGCTTCAAAAGAACATTTTTTTAAATCAAGTTGATCAAGAACTTTTTGAGCCGTATTCTCCAGAGATTGAATAAGGATATTCCCTGCAAAAGGAAATTTCTCTTCCTCAAGAGCTTCAAACACTCCTTTTCCACCTGCAAGAGTTGCATTTAAATCGAGAACTTCTTCAAGACTTTTAGCAGGTAAAATATGTCCTGTCACAGAATCAACTTGGGTTTTGATAAGGGCTAAACTTTCCCAGGGGGTTTTTGGAGAAAGCTCTCTCAATGTTCTGTAGCTATAAGCCACCAAAGGAAAGAGATTTTCAAAAAGAGCTTGATAAGTGGGAGCTGTTTGAAGAGCGTCTTTAAGAAATGTAAGAGTCCTTAGGAGGTTCTCGCTCAGGCGCGGAGGGAGGGTTAAGGGAAATCCCAGATCAATCCGATGATCCAGAGTCAATCCGTTCTTTTTTAATAAAGCTCCATACTGCTGATCTTCTTTTTGTAGAGCATCCATCCACGTTAAGACAAAAAGAGACGGATCAAGATTTAAAAGACGCTTCTTAAGGTTAGGATCAACATGTTGGTTCATAACTTCAGGAAGCAGATAAAGAGCATTTTTAACGTCTAGAAAGTGTTGGGAAGGAGCTTTTGAAAAACAAATGGGAGCAGATGATAAAGGATTTGGTTTGTAATAAAGAGAAGGTTTTCTTGTCTGATCTCTCAAAAGAAGGACGTCTTCAGCCAAGGCTTCTAAAGGGTTTGTCAACAAACTTGAGAGCAGAAGAGCGCCTAGCTGAGGAGGCGAAAACCCCCAATCTCCAAAGGCATCCAAAGAAAGAATCTCTTTCAATGTTTCAGAAGGGTGAGGTTGGATCATAGCAACAAAGGTATAGGGCTTTTTGTGATAGGTAAGCTTTTGCATTCCATAAAAGCCATATTTTGCAGAGGAAGAAGATCCCGTTTCTTCTTCCAAAGAAGGCGTGAAAAGATAAACATCTTTTAAGGTGAGTATTGTCGTAGGAAGAATACCATCTTCTCCTGTGAGGAGTTTATGAAAGATATAGTGGCTAATAGCTTGGCTAATGGGCAGGGGGTCTTGTAAGGTCGCTAGTTGAATCTTAAAGCGCTGATGAAGAGATAAGAGTTTAAAATCTGAGAGAGGAAATCCGTGTTCTTCTAAACCAAGCAGTTGGCGAGCTTGATTTTGAGTCAAAACATGAGGAGGCAAAAATCTTCCTTGTAAAATGACCGAATCTTGAGAATCTCCTTGAAGAGGTACTGCTCCTGCCATTTTTGCAAACTGATGGCTGAGATTTTGAAGAGATAAAGAGCCAGTATTCCAAGACGATTGTGAAGAAAGCTCTTCTTCAGAGAAAAGCGGAGAGGAGCTATCAGGAGCCTCCCTATCTTCATCATCCAACAAAGGAGGTAAATCTTCTGGCAAGGCCTTAGGGGAAAGAGGAGAAGAAAGTCTTCCTTGAGCTTCTCCTTCCTCTTCATGCATGGCATGTAAAGGACTCGTCTGTGCAAAAATAAAAGAAATCGCTGTTATTAAATTTACCGCTTTTCTAAAGAGTTCCCTGTTAAAAGGATTTGTAAAAAAACAGTTATGTTCTATTACACACTTCATACGAGATTTCATATTTTTCTTTCTTTTTCTAAAAACTCGCCTTCAATTCTTTTTATATTCATCTAGCAAAATACATATGGTATAAATCTACTATACGGAAATACTTTAAAATATTAAGAAGCCAAGCGATCGAAGTGGTTGTTATGAGTATGAAGAAGATTGATTGTATCGGCTTCAGGGTTCCAGTAGTATTCATGGGAAAGGAAAGGCTTTTCACGCTCATCCTTATAGGTCCAAATAGCTAGATTTTTGTTTCTGAGGCGTGCCAAGGCATCTGCTGTTGAAAACCGATAATATCCATGGGCGGCGGGCTCAGTTGAAAAGCTTAACCAATTGGATTCTTGATATTGATCAAAATATTCATGAGCTGCTGGCTTAATAAAATGCTCAATATAAAGCTTTAGAGTTGCTTTATCCGTAGAGTATTTCTTTTGGTCTTGAATTATTTTTTCTTCTTTTAGCGTTAGTTCGATTAAAGATTGCATCAAGAGGCATATATTCTCATTTAAAGGAATTTCTGGTACAAAGTATTCTTTTAAGAGCCTTGCTTGGTCCCAACGTTCTTTTTCAGGTCTTTTTAAACCATCATTTAGTTTTGTGATTTTCTCTCGCATTGAATTTTCAAGTTCTGTCTGGCGCTTTCTGAGCTCATGATAAGAGCTAGTTTTTAAATGAGGAGGAAGAAGATCAAGATGAAGATTTTCTTCAATCTCTGCTCCTAACATTATTTGTATGATAGGGTCATCTTGATGCTCTAATAGTTCTTGAGCAGCCTTTTCACGAGGAAACTCTAAAGCTCCATATCCACAGTTACCATCTCCGGGAACCTTTACTAATTTTAAGTGTTGAGTAACGCCTCTTAAGGTCACTTCAAAATTACCTTCTTTAATTTCAATTTTATGAGTATCTGACGGAAGAAGAGGGAATCCTCGGCCACCTTTTCGTTCTTCCTTAAGTTGTCCTACCTGTTCTTGAAGAAGTGAATCTTTCTCAAGGTCAACTTCTATTGAGTGCAAAGTAGGTGTATCTTTCCAAATTTCAATAAGGGGAAGAAGAGCATTTTCGGGAATGAAGTTCCACCTGAGATCTAAATAACGAAGAGTTGGTGATTGTTTAATAAAATCAACTAATATACTTACGCCTTTTTCTTGCAAGCGATTGCCTCGAAGATCGAGGGAGGTAAGATTAGAAAGCCCTTTTAAAACAGAACTTAATAGGTCAAAAGCAGAATCTGTAAGTTGAGTATCTAATAAGGTTAAGGATTCAAGATGAGGAATGTAAGACAAGAATGAATTTAAAACCTCAAACGTTTGAGGTTCATAGAGAGGAACAAACTGAAGGCTTAAAGCTTTTAGAAAAGAAAAATCTCCTCTGTCTTTTAAAAGTATCCGAACTCCAGGAGCACCTATTTGAGAGATATAAAGATCAGAAGGTTTTTCTTGAGCTGCATATTCTTTATATCGAAGTCCTCGGTTTCGACTTAAAAGATCCTGAATTTCTTTCTTCCTCTTTCCATCCAATCCAGGATTTCCGGTAAGGTAAAAATTAATCAGGGTTTTATTTTCTTGGAGGGCTTGCTTTAAAGCGTCTACACCTTCTTCTGAGATTTGGTTATTGGAAAAGGTGACAGAGGTTAAGGATTTGTTATTTCGAAGGACAGAAGCCCACGTACGTGCTTCCTCATCCTTCATTCCAGACATGGTGAGGGTAAGTTGGGTTAATGTGTTATTGTCTCTCAAAAGCTCAGCAAGACGATCAGCATCTGACCCACTTAACTGACTTGGTGGGCATTGAAGCACTTGAGAAGAAGCCTTTAAGGGCTCTAAAATGCGCCTTAAGGCAAGACTTAAAGAATCCAAGATTGATATAGGAAATAGGGAAGAAGAAGGAGAATCAATTCTCTTTACCACAGGGTTGGTCCAAGGGAAAGGAATGTCAAAATCTTCTTCAAAAGAAAAAGCCTTTTTAGGAAAAGATAAGGAACCAGAAGTCTTCTCTTCTTTTAAAAGCTCGTAAGAACCATAGAGCTCTCCCTCGAGGGGAGGATGAAATAACACATGTACAAGAGGAGGAGAAGTGAGCACTTGCTCCACCAACGTTAAGGATGAATTCTCCTGAACACCATGCTGCCAAATCAAATAAGACAACCCCTGAAGCTTTGCCATAGCTCGTAGGCTCCCTCCATGAAGAGTATGCTGAAGGGCATTTTCCGTATTCCCCAAAACAAACCGCAGATAATAGCGATAAGTTGAAATATCTTCTGTATAGGCTTTTAAACGTTCTTCAAATCCCTGTTTTTTTCCTCTTACCCTTTCTTGATCAAGTTCAAGAAAATGAGCATCGTGCATCTCATGAGGCAAAAGGTATTTCAAAAAAGCCTCCTTAATATCAGGCCCTAAAGCTTCTCGAAATGCTCTTTGATCTTTGAGATTTAAAAGCTGCTGGACCAATGAGCCTCTCTCACAACCTAAAAGATCTAGAAGGTCAAGAGAATGAGGAGAAATGAAAGTACAAGTGAATGGAATATCAGCAAAACTTCTTTCTTCACTCAATGAGCTAAGAAGATCACGAGAAGGAGGTGAGAAGGAAGAGAGGGTAAATGAAATACCTTCAGATGTCCCTCGGAGAAAAGCAAGAGCTGAAAAAGCTTCTTCTGAAGAAGTGGAAAAGGCAGCCTTTGGAGAAGAAGCCTTTTTTTGGTTGCGACGAAGGAGAGTATCTGTTTCGCTCCTAGCCCTTGCTCCTTCATCTCCAACTTTGTTGCCGCCTAAGTCTAATTGTTGGAGAGTAGTATTGACTTTTAAGGCTTCGCTCAAAGCCCCTACGCCTTCATCTTTAATTTTATTGCTGCTTAAGTCTAATTGTTGGAGAGTAGTATTGACTTTTAAAGCTTCACTCAAAGCCCTTGCTCCTTCATCTCTAAGTTTGTTATATGTCAAGTTTAGATTTTGGAGAGTAGTATTGATTTTTAGCGCTTCACTTAAAGTTCTGCCACCTTCAACTCCAATTTTGTTATGAGATAAATCCAGCTGTTGGAGTGAAGTATTGAGCTTTAACCCTTCTACTAAATTTATTGCTCCTTCATCTTCAATTTTGTTGCCACTTAAGTACAATCGTTGAAGAGAGAAATTAGCCCTTAATCCTTTTCCTAATCTTCTTGCTCCCTCATCCCCAATCTGATTAGAACCTAAGTTTAGCCATTGAAGAGTAGTATTGACTTCTAAGGCCTCACCCAAAGCATTGCCTCCTTCAGCTCCAATTTTGTTATAAGATAAGCCCAGCATTTGGAGTGAAGTATTGAGTTTTAAACCTTCTCCTAAATTTATTGCTCCTTCAGCTCCAATTTTGTTATCACACAAATGCAAGTCTTGAAGCGAGATAGTAAGTTTCAACCCTTCTCCCAAGGCCTTTGCGCCTTCATCTCCAATCTGATTATAACTTAATTCTAGCCTTTGAAGAGCAAGAGCAGTATTGACTTTTAAGGCTTTACCCAAAGCTCTTCCACCTTCATCTCCAATATTATTGTGACTTAAGTCTAATTGTTGGAGAGCAGTATTGACTTCTAAGGTTTCACCCAAAGCCCCTGCTCCTTGATCCCCAATCTTGTTATAAGATAAGTCCAGCTTTTGGACAGTGGAATTACCTTTTATTCCTTCTCCTAGACCTATTATTCCCTCATCCCAAATCTCATTGTGATGTAAGTCTAATGCTTGGAGAGCTCGATTGACTTTTAAGGCTTTACCTAAAGCCTTAGCCCCTTCAGCTCCGATGCTGGCGCTATCCATATCTAGTCGTCGAAGTGAAGTATTGATTTTTAATCCATTACCCAAGCCTTTTGCTCCCTTAGCCTTAAGTTTATTGCACCGCAAGATCAGGTGTTTGAGGGCGGTGTTAACCTTTAAAACTTTCCCTAAAGCTTTGGCCCCCATAGCTTCAATGTAATTAAAATCTAAATTCAGTTGTTTGAGAGAGACATTGACTCTTAATCCCTCTCCCAAAGCCACTACCCCCCCGTTACTAAGCCTATTGTACCGCAAGTCAAGGTGTTGAAGGATGGTGTTAGTTTTTAATCCTTCTCCTAAAGCCCTTGCCCCCTCGGTTTCAATTTCATTATAACCTAAGTTTAATTGTTGAAGGATGGTATTTATCTTTAAGACTCCCTCCAAAGCCCTAGCTCCTTTGTCTCCAATCTCCTTACAATAGAGGCTATAATTGCCCAGCTTTTCCAGCTGTTGAGGAGTTTTGTCTTGTTGTAAGAACTCAGCAATTGTAGGAGTCAGTCTAGCTATTCCTGGCCCTAAAGCTTTTAGAAGAGCAATAGGGTATTTATGATTAGCACTTCTAACATCAGGGAAGGATATTTTGGGAGATTCTTGCACCTTGAGGATTTTAAGGCGAAGCTGTGTTTCTAGGAGAGCGTCAAGTGTTTTATCGGTTATAGAAGCATTGTTGCTTAAGTCTAAAAAACGCAGCCTAGGGGTAGAATTTCCTAATTCTTGGCTATCTGAGGGCAAAACTTTTACCTCATCCAGGAGAGGACACTGTGAAGCAGTAAGTTTTTGGAGATGAGGTGTTGTAAGGTTCAGGCTTTTTAAGGCTGGACAATTTTTGAGCGATAGGGTTGTGAGATGGGGAAAGGTGCCCTCAATACGAGTGAGCTGAGGAAGATTTGTGAGGTAAAGCCCTTTGAGAGCTGCATTTCTGGTTTCAAGTTCTTTCATAAAGGCATCATCTAAAGTTGTGTTATTTTCAACAGTAAGACGCGTTAGATTTCCAACACCAATCTCGTTTAAAAGACTATGTGGTGTTAAGGCTTGGCAATTTCTAAAGGTTAAACTTCGAGGATCACTCTCTTTTAAAAGCCTTAAAAGAGCTTGTTGTTGAGTCAGGTCTAAATCCTTAAAATCAAAACGCGACAGAAACAGAGCTCGGGCATTTTCGCTTTTGAGGAGTTTAAGGTGCTCTACAGCTTTATCTCCTCCTAAAAGTTCTCGATCTGTTTCTGCTCGAATGGCTTCCAGCTCTTCCATGGCTGTATCTACCGTGAGATATCCTCCTCGTCTTACGGCATCAATAAGACTTTCTTCAATAGGAATCCCTAAAGATTTTAAGAGAAGAGACGAGCTGGTGGTTGAGATATATCCTGTTGCGCTGTCACGCTTATAAAAACGCCCATTAATGAGCTCAAAGCGCTCAGCAACGGTCAGAGGTTTTTCAAATCCCACGGCATAACGTTTGTAAAGAAGGTTCTCCAGCTCTTTAAGACTATCTTGATTGGCAAGGGCTTTAGCTGGCTTACCTTCTTTAGGAGCTAAGATTCTTTGGAGCCTAATCATTTTATCATAAAGTTGGGTTATCATCTGCGGCTTAAAAGGAATACACACAACACAGCCAAGAGAGGTAAGATTCCTTGCTTCTTCATTAGGAAACAAATTCTCATAAGCTTGATTCACCTGCTTAAGCTTTTGAAGCCAGCTCTTTAAAACCTTATAGGGATTAAGAGAAGTAAAAAGGTCTTTGGTTTCTTGAGAAACTAAATTCTTCATTTGATCTAAACAATAGAGAATGGATTTAACTTGAAGAAGAGTTTTAGAAGCTTGGGGGTCTTCATTGGTTCGGGCGACAGTGGGCATGAGGGCATGGTCATTATCTGGACTCTCAGGAAGATACAGGTTAGGACGGAATGGGTGAGGCCTTAAAATACGATTAGCTGCTTGGTCATCTTCAGGATTGGTTAGCATGACCATATGAATGAGATCTGAAAGACTTTGTAGATCAAGCTGCTTTAGAAGATCTGGCGTTTCTTTTATGACATCAGCCAGGTTTTGTCCTTCAATGCCAAGACTTACAAGATAGGGTTGAGAGCCAATCTTTACCAATTCACTAGGGGGAATCCCATGACCTATCAGTTTACGGTAAAGAAGATACATCCCATATTCAAAGCCAGGAAGCTCTGGAAGGTGTTTAAAATAAAGAACTTTTCCCTGATGCTCTACACGGGCCACATCTCTGCGACCATAGGTATTGCTCCGTCTGACTTTCCCCGTTTCATCAAAAAGTTGTTGCTTAACTTCAGGAAGAAGACACCTCTCACCCATAAAAACACCTTGAATTTTTTCACCTGAATCTTGAAGGCTTGTGAGGGGGCGCTTCAAAAGCTTTTCAAGCTTTTCCTTAATACTTTCAAGAGACCTCTTTTTTTGGATCATGCCTTCAATGAACTCACGATCATCTTCATCTCTAAGCTGCTCCTTAGCAATTTTAAGGAGCCCCTCATAAGACAGCTCTACAGGTTGAGGAGGAGGGAGAACGTCTTCTAAGGCCATATACCAAGCACTTTGAGGACTCATTTGGTTTAAGAGTTTAAAGGCTCTTTCAAGAGTTTTGTCTTTTCTTCCTTCTTTAATCCACTGGCGATAGCGTCTTAAGAGAAGCTCTGAATCAACCTTTAAAGGATGACGCGGTTCCCATCGAGAGGTATTCAATTCAAGAAGATTGGTAAAGATTAAATCCAATCTTTTCTCTAAAACCAAGTCAAGAACCGATCCTGTTTTGGTTCCTCTATTTAAATTGATGCCTCCCTCAACAAGAGCTTTAAGAAGAGGCCAGGTGGATTCTTGATCTTCTGATTTTAAGGCTTTGATCCGGGCATAAAGAGGGGTTTCTCCTTGGTCATTTTGTGTTTTAGGATTTGCCTTTAATCCAAATAAAAGCTCAAGAGAAGCCTTATCTTTTGCATGATAGAGAAGGAAATCTAGTGTGCCTTGATCAAATCCTTTTAACTTTTGAGCGTTAAATGCTTTTAAGGTTTGAGCTTTAAAGGAGGTTCCTAAAAGAGAGAGAAGAGAAACTTGAGCTTTAAGAGAACACTTTTTTAAATCAAGTTGCTCAAGAACGTTCTGAGTTGTGTTCTCAAGAGATTGAATGAGAATATTCCCGGCATATGGAAATTTCTCTTCCTCAAGAGCCTCAAAAACCCTTGTTTCATTAGAAAGGGTTGCATTTAAATCAAGAATTTCTTCAAGACTTTTAGCAGGTAAAATGCGACCTGTGAGGGGGTCAACTTTGGTTTTTATATGGTCTAGACTCTCCCAAGGAGTTTTTGGAGAGAGATTCATCAGTG
>Ga0209935_1001955_pt1 | contig 28236 bp, 26 predicted proteins | sample ThiBio_1000_plan_2_FD_183958 | JGI IMG/M metagenome (GOLD analysis project Ga0209935, IMG submission 183958) | Wastewater bioreactor microbial communities from Cape Town, South Africa - Thiocy_cont_1000_plan (SPAdes) | ecosystem: Engineered > Bioreactor > Thiocyanate-remediating >...
GCCATCGCGGCCGTGTTCGGCTTCGTCTATTGGCTGCACAATACCGGGGGCCTTGGTCCGCGAACGGTCTATCACGTCCAGTTCGAGGGTTCGGTGCCCGGCCTGCTGGTCGGCGCGGCGGTTCTCTTCAACGGCATTCGTGTCGGCGAGGTGACCGAACTCGGCCTCGCGCCGGATCATCCGCGCCGCGTCAATGCGACGATTGCCGTGACATCGACGACGCCGGTGCGAGCCGACACCAAGGTCGGTCTCGAATTTCAGGGCCTGACCGGCGTGCCGGTGATCGCGTTGGAGGGCGGCCAGCAAACCGGCGCTTCCGGATCGATCCCGACCCTGATCGCGGAAGCCGGTGCGGGACAGAGCATGACGCAGGCCGCACGCGATGCGTTGCGTCGGGTCGATGCGGTGCTGGCGGACAATGCGGAGCCGCTGAAGACGACCATTGCCAATCTTCAGGTGTTCTCCGAAGGCCTGGCCCGCAATACCGGCAAGCTGGACAGCATCATCACGGGCCTTGAGCGAATGACCGGTGGTGGCACGTCGACATCAAAGGTGACCTACGATCTTCGCGCCGCGCACACGTTCCCCGGAACGTCAGGCAAGACCTTGAAAGGGGAACTGGTTATTCCCGAGCCGACAGCGGTGGCGATGCTGGAAACGCAGCGCTTCCTGTTCTCGCCGGTCAATGAGGTTCCTGAATTCGCCAACGTGATGTGGGCGGACAGCATTCCCAAGCTGTTGCAGGCCAGACTGCTCGAAAGCTTCGAAAACTACGATATCGCGCACGCCCCGCTACGGTCCATGGACGGCGTGCAGGCGGACTATCAGCTTCTGGTCGATATTCGGCACTTTCAGATTTCGACCGACCCCGAACCCGTCGCCGATATCGGATTGTCGGCACGGATCCTCGACAAGGACGGCAAGGTCGTGGCCTCGCGCTTATTTCGGGAGACCCGGAAGCTCGACAAGATCGAACCACCGGCGGCGGCTACCGCGTTCAGCGATGCATTCGTGCGGATCGCCCAGGACATGATCGCGTGGACCGTCGATGCGCTATAGCGAGCGCACCCTCGCCACAATCACTGGCGGCAATGCGACGTTGTTTGACCTAGATCAGCACCGCGGCGAGCCAGGATGGTAAACTGAAAGCTGTAAGACGAGGGAGCGTAAAAAAATGGCATCGACCACGAAGAATCACGATGGAACTTGCACGCGATGCGGCTCACGATTGATCTATCTCGACTGGGAGGAGCGCCTCGATCCGCATCAGATCCAAAAGCTCTGGCGATGCCTCTCGTGCAAGAATGAGTTCGTCTCGCTCCATGCGTCCGAAGAAGAAGGCACACCCAGCGCCGAGGCCATCAAGCCGTTCTTTACAAATCTCGTCGTCGAATAGGCTGCTCGGCAGCGCCAAGCCAACTTGGCAGGATGATGGAGCGCGAGATGCGATCTCGTATGCTGGTTGTTATCTCGTGCGTCGGGCTGATCCTGATGTCGTTCGCCGCGGCGCAATCGCCCAGCCCGCTGCCGGGTGCAAATTATGTCCCTCGTCTTGGCGATATCATGGGAATGACGCAGATTCGCCATCTCAAGCTGTCGTTTGCAGGCAAATTGCGAAACTGGGGCCTTGCTGCCTATGAACTCGATCAGATCAAGGAAAGCTTTCAGGATGCCTCGACGCTCTATCCCGGTATCCCGGTTACCGACATGACGATCGTGGCGGAGCCCGTTCGCCGGCTCAAGGACGCGATTCAGGCCAAGGATTCCCGAAAATTCTCCGCCGCTTTCACTCAATTGACGGCGGCGTGCAACGGTTGCCATCAGGCGATCGGCCGCGGCTTCATCGTGATCCAGACGCCGACCTCGGCTCCATTCAGCAACCAGACGTTCGAGCCGTCGGCCACGCCTTGAGGTCGAAGCGGTCGGGCGCCGGTCGCCACGTCAATGCGACATCAAGGTGGGAAGCGTCATGGACTGCAACATGCCTCGCGTAACGCCGCCGAGGAAGCGCTCTTTCAGATGCGAATGCCCATAGCCGCCCATCACCATCAGATCGAAACCTTCGTCGGCCGCGGCTGAAAGAAGGGTTTGATCGATATCGGTGTCGTCCGCCGCTAAGCGTATGGCGTTCGCTTTCAGTCCGCGCCGCGCGAGATGAGCCATGACCTTGGCCGAAGCCAGATCGACCGGCGAAAGCCGACTTTCGTCGACACTGATCACGGAGATGGTTCGGGCTTGGTCGAGGAAGGGCATTGCATCGCGTAGCGCGCGCGCCGCCAGACGACTTCCATCCCAGGCAATCCCGATATGCCTAGGTAAAAATGGACCGCTGTGGATATGCGGAATGAAAAGTACAGGGCCGCCCGATTGAAACAGAACTTCCTCGGGGATCGTGTTATCGAATGTTTCGATGTTCAAATTGGGCTGTAGGACGATGCTCAGATCGTAAAGCCGCGCAGCGGTGCTGACTATGTCGGCAGCTTCGTCCGGCAGAGCGCTAATGGATTGATAGCTGTACTTGATCTTGGCATTCCTTGCTTCCGCCTCGAACACGGCGAGGGCTGCATCGGCGCGCACGAGCGCTTTCCGTTGCTCTTCCAGGATCATGGTGTCGAGTTGAGTGGCGCCGATCGCGGCGATGTCGATCACGGCCGCTTCATAGCCGACCGAGATCGCATCAAGCTGTGCGCCCGAGGCCACGGCGAGCGATACGGCACTGTCAATGATCGATCGTATGGGGCGTTCCGAAGGGATGTGAACGAGCAGATTCTTAAACACGGTGGCCTCCCGTCCTTGCAAAGAGATCGGTTCGCGGCTGCGAATGCCATCTATCAAGCCCTGGAACGGGCGCAGGCGCATTGATGTAGCTCATACTGGCATCCGACCGCTGGCTCCGGGACGGAGCGAGGGGAATCGAAGCTGTCATCAGCACATCGCTCAATGCGACCGGCTATGGATGCGAGCTTGCAATGCAGGTCACTCGAGGGATTTTAGAAACTTGATGAAGTCGCCGATCTGGTCGGGTTCGAACTGAAACTGCGGCATGCTGGGATGGCCGGTCGATATCCCTTCGCCAAGCGCCTCCTCAAGCATCTCCACAGGATAGCGCTCATGCAAGCTGCGAAACGGCGGCGCAATTCGAAGCGGGCTCGGGCTGACTTTATCGATCGCATGGCATTGCGCACAATAAAGCTGCGCCAGGCGTCGACCTTGCTCAATATTGGCAGCTTGAACGCGGTGCATCGTGCTTGGGACGACAAGCAGAAGCAGCGTCCAGAATGACAATTGACCAGCAATGCGCATCGTTCTTCTTGGGATAGAGAGTGGAAGTGAATATGCCTACCATGAGGACGCTTCGCCTTATTGATCCAGCTCAAGCTCCTCCGCGATTAGGGATTGCTCGAAGCAGGCTGCGATCTGGCGCGGGAGATGCCAAGTGGTGGCAAGGTCTTCGATGTTTCCCATAGGAATAGCATCAGATCGAGAAGCCGGGATCTGTTTTGATGTGCGTCAATCCGCTGGGACATCGATACCCTATCATTCCCGCAAAGCAGCAGCACGCTGGTCGGGAGTAAATTTATGATCAAAGATATTATTCTTCATCTGGAACGCGATCCCTCACGGGATGCTGTCAGCGATTTCGCGATCTCGACAGCCGAGACATTCGCCGCTCATTTGGCGGGAGTTTCCTTTGCCTTCACGGCAATCATTCCAAATTATGTCATGCCGGATTTCCCCGTCGATACTCTGGCGGACTTGCTTGCCGAAAGTGAAACAGCAGCCCGCAACGCCATCGAACGTTTCGAGGCGGCCACGAAACGCAACGGTCTTTCGGCCGAGCCGCGACTTATCCTGCAGAGCGAGTTCGGGCCGCCGAGGACATTCTCGGAGGCGGCTCGGCATTTCGATCTTGGCATCATCATGCAGTCGGACGATGACGGGGGCTTCAACAACGATCCCCTTATCGAGACGACATTGTTCGGCTCAGGTCGACCGCTGATCATCGTTCCTTACACCGAGAAGAGCGGGTTGAAACTCGACCGGGTCGTATGCTGTTGGGATGGCAGCCGCGCTGCGGCGCGTGCCGTCAATGATGCCATGCCGCTGCTGAGAAAAGCGAACGCCGTGGAGCTGTTCATTGTCGAGAACGAGAAAACCGCCGACGAACGGGTGCTCCGTGGCGTCGACATCGGCCGACATCTGGCCCGGCACGGTGTCAAGGTGGAAGTGGAAACGACTCCTGCCGCCGATATTGATGTGGCCGATGTCATTCTGTCGCATGTCGCGGATCGTTCGGCGAGCCTGCTTGTGATGGGCGGCTACGGACATTCCCGCCTGCGTGAATTCGTGCTGGGCGGAGCGACGCGCGGAATCCTGGCGACGATGACGGTTCCTGTTTTCATGTCGCACTAGACGGGAGGGGCTTCCCGGAGTTCGTGCAGGTTTGCGTGGAGCGGACTGAGATCGGAGACTTACGACCCGATCGGGCCATGGCGACGGGAATAACCGCAGGAAAAGGGCGATGGCGGCTGAGTATATGACGGGTTTCGATAGCTTCAGCACCCGCCGGATCGGACGCCCCCCTCCTCAAAAGACCTTCTGGATCGCGACCAACGAGGCCATGCTGGGCGAACTCGCGGCCCGCGAGGACGGGCTGACCGCCGCGGAAGCCAGGCAGCGGCTGGCTCGCTATGGCCCCAATCTCTCGGTGGTGAATGTCCGGCGAAGTCTTCTCATCAAGTTCGGCAAACGACTGGCGGAGCCGCTGATTGCCATTCTTCTCATTGCCGCATTGATATCCGGCGGGGTGGGAGATTGGCAAAGCTTCATCGTCATCGTCGTGATTGTCCTGCTGTCGATCGCGCTCGATGTCTTTCAGGAACAAAAAGCGGAAACGACCGTCGAAGCGCTCAGACGCTCCGTCGCCGTCACCGCCTCGGTGCTGCGTGACGGGCGTTTTCTCGAGCTTCCGGTCCGAGATATCGTTCCCGGTGATGTGATCCAGCTTCGCGCAGGCGATCTGGTGCCGGCCGACGGCATCGTGCTTCGGAGCCGGGGCGCATTGACCAATGAAGCAATCCTGACCGGCGAGCCCTATCCGGTGGAAAAGCGATGCGGCCCGTGCGATGCCAAGTCCCCGGTCGATGCCTTCAATGCGCTATTCAGTGGTACGAGTTTTGTCGGCGGCGAGGCCACGATGCTGGTCGTCGCGACGGCTGGAGCAACGCGCTTCGGGGCCATCGCGGCTTCGCTTCGGGAGAGGGTTGCGCCGACGGCGTTCGAGCGCGGTATCCATGCGCTTGGCATGCTCATCCTGCGCCTGACCGGCTTTCTCGTGCTGCTCGTGCTGCTGACCCAGATCATCAAACACCAGCTTTCGCTCGAGAGCTTTCTGTTCGCGGTGGCGCTGGCTGTCGGACTCACTCCCGAGCTGCTGCCGATGATCATGACGGTGACGTTGTCGCGCGGGGCGGTGCGCCTGGCTGAACGCAAGGTTGTCGTCAAGCGTCTCTCCGCCATTCATGACCTCGGCGCCATGGACGTATTGTGCACCGACAAGACCGGCACACTGACCGAGGCAAAAATTGTCCACGTTGCCAGTTTTGCTATCGACGGGTCGATGAGTGGCCGCGTCACCGACCTGGCTCGCCTCAACAGCCGTTTCGCAAGTGGCATGCGCAGCGGTCTCGACGATGCGATCATGCGCGATATTCCGCCGCTCGCCGGGGGCGTTTCGTGCCTCGATGACCTGCCGTTTGATTTCGAACGACGGCGCTCGTCGGTTCTGGTGTCGCACGCCGGCACCCGCATGATGATTACGAAGGGAGCTCCGGAAGCGCTGCTATTTCTTTGCACACGCGTCGAAGCCGCCGACGGCTCCATCTCAGCTCTCGACGACGCGGCGAGATTGAAGATCATTGCGCTTTTCGAGGAGAAAGGCCGAGAGGGGTTTCGCCTGCTGGGTGTCGCGTGGCGGGAAATTGCCGCTGGTCGTGACAAGATCGATATAGGCGATGAATCCGACCTTGTTTTTGCCGGTTGTGCCGCCTTTCTTGATCCGCCGAAGGCGTCGGCGACCAAGGCGGTCAATGATCTGATTCAACGCGGGGTTCGCGTCAAAATCATTTCCGGAGATGCGGCCCCTGTCGTTGCGCATCTTGTCCAGACGCTGGCGCTGCCGGCGCGCGGGCTGCTTTCGGGCGATGAGCTGGCTGCCATGACCGACGCCGCCCTGGCCGACCGTGTGATTGAAACAGATGTTTTCGTTCGCATCTCGCCCGATCAAAAAATGCGGATTGTACACGCATTGCGCCGGAGTGGACGCACCGTCGGTTTCATGGGCGATGGGATCAACGATGCGCCGGCGATCCATGTTGCCGATGTCGGCATTTCCGTCGACGGCGGCACAGATGTGGCGCGAGCGGCGGCCGACATCATTCTGCTCGCTCCGGATCTCAACGTCCTGGCCTCTGGTGTCGCCGAGGGGCGGCGAACCTATGCCAACATCATGAAATATGTGCGTATGGGGACCAGTTCGAACTTCGGCAACATGCTGTCGATGGCCGTTGCGTCGCTGGTGTTGCCGTTCCTGCCTCTGACATCGCTGCAAATTCTTCTGAACAATCTGCTTTACGATGTGTCCGAGATCGGAATTCCATTCGATACGGCAGACCAGAACGAGCTGGCGCGTCCGCAGGCGTGGGACATGAAGTCCGTATTGCGCTTCACCCTGGTGATGGGCCCGTTGTCATCGTTGTTCGATGTGGCAACATTCTCGTTGCTCCGTCTCGGTTTTGGCGTGGGTGAGGCGACGTTCCGAACGGCCTGGTTCGTGGAATCGATCGCGACCCAGATTCTCGTCATTTTCGTAATCCGGACCGCCAAGCCGCTATGGGCCAGTCGCCCCCATCCCGTACTTGCAGCGACGTCGCTTGGGGCCCTCGGAGGCGCGCTGATTCTGGCGCTGACGCCGCTTGGCGGCTTCGCCGGTTTTGTCGCGCTGCCACCGAGCCTGCTGGTGGCGCTCGCGGGTGTCACCGGCATGTATCTCGTGACGGCGGAGTTTTTGAAACGAGCCGTGATGCGGCCATGACAAGGCGCGTCTTTGTCGCAAGGCTCCTTCACGCAGATGATCTCGCCTTCGCGCCGTGATAATCACCTTCAAGGCACCCGTATCGGCTGCGCGGCTGAATGTATCATGGGCATCGCGAATGTGATCGGGATGGTGCCGCCGTCCAGCGACAGCTGTAACAGCATGGCGACGCTCTGTGGCACTCAGGTTTCAAAAACATACGATCCCGGCGCCGGGCCGTAAGATGCCTCGCCGGTGAAACCCACGGGGGGCGGCGGCACGCGCAGGGCCGAGGAATGGCCATCCAGCCAGCGAATCCACTCCGGCCACCAGGACCCCTGCCTTTGCGCGGCCGAAGCCAGCCAAGTATCGGGATCAACATATTTCCCTGACGGATCGCATGTGCTGATGCGGTAGTATGCGCCGGCCTTGCCGGGCGGACTGACGACCGAACTGTTGTGCCCGCCCCCGGTGAGCACGAACTCGGTATCCGCCGAACTGTAAAGCTCGATATTGTAGACCGATCGCCATGGCGCGATGTGATCGCGCTCGGCGCCAAGCGCGAAAATGGACGTCTTGATATCCTTCAGCGCCACGGCACGTCCGTCGACCAGATAGTTGCCGTGGGTGAAGCTGTTGTTGAGGAATAGTTGACGCAGATATTCACTATGCATTCGCGCCGGCATCCGTGTGGGATCTGCGAGCCATGCATCGAGATCGGTCGGGGTTCGTGGCGAACCCAGCAGATATCTTTCGACAAACTGCGAAAAGATCATCTCGTTGGCGCGAAGCACATAAAATGCCCCAGCCATCTGCTTGGTATCGAGAAAGCCCTGGACATGCATGATGTCGTCGAGCAGGGCGAGCTGGCTTTCATCAATGAAAAGCATCAGCTCTCCGGCTTCGGTGAAATCGGTCTGGGCCGCGAGCAGACTGAGGCTGGCAAGCCTGTCATCGTGATCGCGATCCATCGCCGCGGCGGCGATCGCGAGAATGGTCCCGCCCAGGCAGTAACCGACGGCGTGCAGCTTTCGTCCGGGAACGATGCGATTGACCGTGTCGATGGCGGTCATCACGCCTTTGCTGCGATAGTCATCGAAGGACGTATCTCTCAGTTCGACGCCGGGATTTTTCCAGGAAATGATGAACACGGTGAAACCCTGATCGACCAGATGGCGAACCAGCGAGTTTTCCGGGCTGAGATCGAGAATGTAGTACTTCATGATCCACGCCGGGACGATCAGGAGCGGCTCCTCACGCACCTCCGAGGTCGTCGGCGTGTATTGGATCAGCTCCATTAGTTCATTGCGAAACACCACCGTGCCTTCGGTCAAGGCAATGTTCTCGCCGATCTTGAACTGGTCGAGTCCCTTCAGTTTTTTGCCGCGCGACAGCCGGACGAGATCTTCAGCCAATAGAGATGCGCCGGCGGCGAAGTTGGCACCGCCTGTGCGCCATGCGGCCTGCAGAACCTCCGGGTTGGTCCAGGGAAAATTGACGGGCGCGAACGCATTCAGCATGAGGCTGCCGAGAAAATCGACGCGCTTGGCATGATGGCGTCCCATGCCAGGGATATCGCGCGTGGCGGCGTGCCAAAACGCTTCGGTGGCCAGTTGGGCGTGGGCGAGCAGATTGAATGGTGGAAACTTCCAACTCGGATCCCGGAAGCGGCGATCATCGAAGCCTGATTTGTTGTCGCTGCCCGTCGGTTCGCTTGCCAGAGCGGCACGGGAGAGCGAAAGAAGGGTTTCCGCAACAAGTTCGCTCAGCTCCAGTTGCTTGCCGCTTGAAATCATCAGGTGGAATGCCCAATCCTCCCACGCTTGCAAGGCCGCCCAAGGCGATTGCCCGCCGAGAAGCAAACCGAAGCGGCCACGACGCCGACGATCAAACTCACGCACGAAGTTGTTGGAGCGGTTGACCAGGGCCGCTTCGGCAACGGAGAGCTTCGATAGCGCTTGATGTGAGGTCATGTCGCCGCCTCCGGCGGATTCGGTTGTGGTGTCGTCCTGCGGATATCTTCAAGACGATCAAGGAATGGCTGTTGGCTTGCGAGAATCTTCTCGCGGGCAAGGGGGATGGCAAACCAGGCGGCACGATCGATTTCAGGAAAGGAGATGGTCCGACCGCTGCGGGGAGGCCATACGATCGTGGTGTCGTTACTGCGGATCGCGTTCACGTCGAGATTGCCTTCCACCGCATAGCCAAAAACGATCTTGCCCGCTCGCTGTCGGATTTGCCCGAGCGAGTAAAGCCGGCCATGAAGCGGCACGCCGAGTTCTTCCGCGAATTCGCGGCGGGCTGCGTTTTCCGCATCTTCCCTGTCGTCGATCTCCCCCTTCGGGATCGACCACGCGCCCAGGTCACGCTTGGACCAGAAAGGCCCGCCCGGATGCACGAGAAGGACGGCGATGTCATTGCCGCTGCCGCGATACATTAAAACCCCAGAACTCCTGCTTGCCATAGGGTCATCCGACACGTCGTAAACCGGCTCCGTTGCTTTGCCTTCGGTTCTACAGATGCGCCGTGTCGGAACTGGTCCGGCAAGTGTCTGCGAAGGTCAGGCAATAGAACGATCGAGAGGCTGCGTGTTTCCAGTTTTCGACCGTGCAATTCCCTATCCCGAAGCGAGTGTCCCATGCTTGATTCACCTCAAATGTCCGACGGATGACGTGAACCACGCGCGATCGGGACCCGGTTCGATCAATGTTGAGGTTGGTCGGGGTCAATTGGACTTCTTGATCTCATCGAGCGCCTGAGTGACGGAGTCATGTCAGTCAGGCTGACGCAAAATCCAGCGGTCTCCGGCCTTTTGATATTGATGCTTCACTGCCGCCCAGGCGACGCGGTGAGCTATCTCCTCACGATGTTCGCCACGATCCTGATATTCTGTCCAGGCCCTGTTGAAGGCAGCGCGATAAATCTCCTGCGCGTGCGACGGCAGATGTGTCCGAACGGATGATGGCAGGTCCTCGACAGATGCATACGGCAATCGTTGTTCCTTTGCGAGACATGTCCTCCACAGGTCGACCTTATCGATGTGCTCCCGATTGATTCAAAGTTAAACCTGCCTCGTTCCCTGAATTCCCGGAAAACCGCGGCGGCATTCAATCCGACGTGATTGTCACGATCATGCGGAAAATCATCGCGTCCAGTTGAACCGCCATGAGGGGCATACTCAAACGCGATCGAGCGCGTCGCCTCTTGATATTGATCAAACTGCGCGCATAGCCAAATGAATAGGTTGATTGCCAATAGAGGATTGGCGATGGACTTCCCGTCTTTACGCAAGCAAATGGTCGAACGGGATATCGCAGCCCGTGGCGTTCGCGATGAGCTTGTCCTCGATGCGATGCGCAAGGTGCCTCGCGAACTGTTCCTGCCGGATAACCTGCGTGAATTCGCCTATGAGGATACGCCGCTGCCGATCGCCGGGGAGCAAACGATTTCCCAGCCTTACATCGTAGCCTTCATGGCGGAAGCGTTGTTGCTCAAAGGCGGCGAAAAAGTGCTCGAGATCGGCGCCGGCTCTGGCTATGCCGCGGCAGTGCTGTCGGAGATTGCCGCCGATGTCTACACCGTCGAGCGGCTAGGCCCGCTGGCCGAACAGGCCGCGGCCCTTCTTGCCGAATTCGGTTATGACAACGTCCACGTTCTCCATGGCGATGGCACCAAGGGTTGGCGGGAGCACGCGCCCTATGACGCGATTGTTGTGGCGGCTGGCGGGCCGCAGGTTCCGGATGCGCTCAAGCAACAGTTGAAGATCGGCGGTCGGCTGGTGATTCCGGTCGGGGTGGACCAGCGCAGTCAGGAGTTGGTGCGAGTCACCCGGGTTTCGGCGGACAAGTATCGCAGCGAGGATATCGCCGATGTTCGCTTCGTTCCGTTGATCGGGGAGGAGGGATGGGCGACTGGCGACGGCGGGCTTTCGGCGCGAACGTCCCCCGCCTCCAGATTGGCTTCCATCAACGAGGAAGCCGTGGTTCGTGATCTCGCGAGCGCCGCAGAATCGTTTCCCTCGATCGAGGCCGCCGATCTTGACCCGCTGATGGATCGGATCGGTTCAGCGCGCATTGTTCTGTTGGGCGAAGCCACTCATGGCACATCGGAGTTCTACCGGATGCGCGAGCGCATCACACGGGACCTTATCGTCAAGAAGAATTTCCGCTTTGTCGCCATCGAGGCGGACTGGCCGGATGCCGCCCGGGTCGACCATTATGTACGCCACTTCCAGTACCCTCCCTCTGAATGGATCGCGTTCGCCCGGTTCCCAACCTGGATGTGGCGCAACGTCGAGGTGCGCGATTTTGTGAGCTGGCTGCGCAAGCATAACGGCACAGTCGCACGCGACAAGCGCGTGGCATTCCACGGCCTCGATCTCTACAGCCTGTATGACTCGATCCGATCAGTGCTGAATTATCTCGATGAAGTCGATCCGGAATCGGCGCGGGTCGCTCGCGAACGCTATGGCTGCTTGACACCGTGGCAGCATGATCCGGCGACCTACGGTCACGCGGCTCTTACCGGATCCTATCCGAAGTGCGAGGCCGATGTGGTTCGTGCACTCACCGAGTTGCTTGCGAAACGCAAGGCCTACGCCGAGCATGACGGCGAGCGATTTCTCGATGCCGAGCAGAACGCGCGACTGATTGCGAGCGCCGAACGATACTACCGGATCATGTATTACGGCTCGCGCGCGTCATGGAATCTGCGCGACAGCCACATGTTTGAAACGCTGAAGAATCTGCTCGTGTTCTACGGTCCGGACAGCAAGGCCGTCATATGGGCGCACAATTCCCACGTCGGCAACGCCGAAGCGACCGAAATGACCACGCGAGGAGAGCACAATCTGGGTCAGCTTTGCCGTAAGGCGTTCGACGCGCAAGCCTATCTGGTCGGGTTCGGTACCGACAACGGGACGGTGGCAGCGGCGACCGAATGGGACGGGCCGATGGAGGTGAAAGCCGTTCGACCTGCGCTTCCCGACAGTTATGAGCGGTTGTGTCATGTGACCGGGCTGGCGCGCTTCATGCTGGGATTGCGTGGGCGAGAAGAACTGCGCGGGTCCGCCTGCCTGGGCAAGGAACGCCTCGAGCGAGCGATCGGCGTCATTTACCGCCCCGATACCGAACGCGCGAGCCACTATTTCAAGGCCAATCTGCCGCAACAATTCGACGAATATATCTGGTTCGACAGTACGCGGGCGGTGACGCCGCTCGAGACGGCGATGATCGAGGGCCTCCCGGATACGTATCCGTTTGGGATGTGAGTCCACAGGCCCCGAACTGTTCGAGAGCACAATGGTCCCGAGGAGCATAGCAGCATGTTCAGGATTCCCCACGCTACATTGGTGTTTGTCGGCGATGGTCGAAAGGCGTTGTTTCTGCGAAATGCAGGCGACGCCCTATCGCTTCGCTTGGAAGTCGAGAGCGTTTTTGAAGACGTTAATCCGATGACGCACGAACAGGGCAGTGATCGACCCGGACGTGTCAGCGCAGCGGCATTGCCTGGTCGCAAGAGTGCGGTCGAGGCGACCGATTGGCATGACCTCGAGGAGCACCGGTTCGCGCAGACCGTCGCGTCGGCCATGGAACGGATGGTCCGAACAAATGAGGTAAAGGCGCTCATTGTGGTCGCGCCGCCAAGAACATTGGCGGATTTACGGGGCGCGTTCGACGCCGACGTGAAGGCGTGCATTCTCGCCGAGATCGGCAAGGACCTGACCAGGCATACCATCGGAGACATCGAAACGAATCTCGCAAATGAGGCTTCAGCTTGAGGACGCAGCGAGCACCGTGGACATTCGTGGTTTAAATCAAGGCTCCATGCGCCATTGTTTGTCCGGGCAGCTCAATTGAAACGGTTGGTGGAGCGAATCTGATCGCCGGCCGATCATGCTCCCAATCGCGAATTCACTTACCTTGTCCGGCCCTGATCCCGGTCAAGCGGGACGGCCACGAGTCTCGGCCAACGGTCTATTGGCCCTCATTGAGCATTTTCCGCTAGGGCTGTGGCTTCATCACTTACAATCCGGCCATCAACGACATGAACTCGCCGATGCATTTGAGCGGCCAGGTTGAGGTCATGCGTGACTGCGACGACGGTTTTTCCGCCGAGCGTTACAAGATCGCGAAGGATGTCGAAAACCTGAGAAGTGGCGAGCGTATCCAGGCTTCCGGTCGGTTCATCGGCGAGAATGACAGGCGGGTCGTTGGCCAGCGCGCGGGCGACAGCGACGCGTTGTCGTTGTCCGCCCGACAGTTGATCGGGCCTTTTGCGAAGGTGATCGCTCAGTCCGAATGATATCAGCAACTCTTCCGCGCGGGACGTGGCGGCGCGCGCCGACAATCCGCCCAGCGCGCGCATCGGCAGCGCGACATTCTCGGTGATGCTGAACTCCGGCAACAGAAAGTGAAACTGAAAGACAAATCCGATCCGGCTCAACCGGACATCGGCGCGTTCGTCTTCCATCATGACATTCGTCGAGCGACCATCGATCAGAACGTCGCCGGTGGTGGGCAAATCGAGCAATCCAAGCAAGTATAGAAGAGATGACTTGCCGGAACCAGAGGGGCCGGTAATGGCGACGAATTCACGCGACATGATCGTGAGGTTGATATCCTTCACAAGGGTGACCGGCACGGTTCCTGCAAGAATCTTGGTCACGTTTCGCGCTTCGATTAACGGATTCATGTTGCACCCCTGATGATGTCCACTGGATGCAATCGTGCCGCCGCGTGCGCCGGAAAGTAACCGGCGATCAGACTGGACGCCAACGCAACGACGGTGGCGAGCAGATAGTGCTTCATCGTGTAGAGAACCGGCAGATGATTGTAATCGGAGAACGGTGTCTTGAATTCCAGTGAGGCCACGCCCCAAGTCAGAAGATAGCCGAGAATCCAACCGAGCAAAGCGCCGGCCAGCCCGACCAAACCTGCCTCGATGATGAAAATCAGCCGGATGGCCTGATTTCTAAACCCGAGTGATTTCAGGATTGCGATGTCGCGCGTTTTCTCGTGGGTGATGGTGGAAATGATATTGTAGGTACCGAAGCTCGCAACCAGCAGGATCGCACCGACAATCGTATACATCAGCACGTTGCGCAGCGTGATCGTCGACAGCAGATCTTCTTGTGCTTCCTGCCACGAAATCGATTTGTAGCCTGTCTGTTCGCCGATACGCTCACTGATCAATCGGGCGTTCATCGGATCGCGCGTCCGCACGCGGATCTCGTTGACGATCCCGGTCTGCATTTCGAGAATCTGCGCGGTCTTGAGCAGGACATAACCCGTGGTTTCGTCGGTGATCCGGAAACCGGAGTGAAACATGCCGACGACCCTCGCGGTCATCACGGCGCCTTGGGCGGACGTCAGGGTCACGTTGGAATTGACCCGCGCGCCGATCTTGGCGGCCAGCCGATCGCCGAGCAGAATTGCGTTCGATGCCCGATAAAGCGACGCCAGGGTGCCCTGGCGCATATGCGTCGTCAGATTCGATACGCCGGCTTCCGTGCGCGGGTCGATGCCGACGACCGAAATGGTCAGGTTTCGGCGGGCGAAACGCAGCACGGCCTTCGATTGCACCGATGGCGTCAACGCGCCCGGGATCCATGATTGCAGCGATGCAATGATCGCCATCGGGTTCTTGATGCCGGGGCGGCGGGCTTCGGGCGTCAGCCCATGGAGTTCGGCGGCCTGGTAGACGATTTCGGCCGGCTGCCGTGTCGGCTCGCGCAGTTCGTCCGTCACCGAGATGTGCGGCAGGGCATCGACCAGTGTTTTGATGAAATCGTCCTGCGATCCCTCCATCATGGCCGCCATCATGATCGAGAATCCGACACCCATCATCACGCCGGCGATCGCGACCAATGTTTGTCGGGCGCGGTGGCGGATATGGGTCCAGGCGATGCTCAGAATCAGGTTCACGGCGCGACGTCCTCGACAAGTTGTGGCCGGACGCGCGCGTTATCCTTGATGTTGGTGGTCGCGGGAGACACGATTGTTTCGTTCTCGGTGACTCCGTTGACAATCTCCACGAAACCGGTTCCGCGAATGCCGATCTCGACCTTGCGGCGCCTGGCGCGACCGTCTTCAACGACAAACAGATTGTTGTTGATGACGGCATTGGCCGGGACGAGCAGCACGTTCTGCTTTTCGCGGCTGACGATATTCGCCTCGACGCTCATCCCGACGTGTAGCGGTGTGTCGTCAGGTAATCCGATTCTGACGCGGAATGTCTTGGCAACAGGATCGCCCGCGGGGGTGATCTGCTTAACGAAGCCGGGCAGGACCCGGTTGGCGAAAGCGTCGGTCCGCAGCAATGCCTTTTGGCCGACCAGAACACGAGGGATATCCTCCTCGTTCACCTCGGCGACGACCCAGAGCGGCTTCTCGAGGCCGATCCGATAAAGGATCGTGCCGGGATCCACCATGTCTCCAACTTCGCCGTCCTCCTTCAGGACGATGCCGTCCATGGGCGCCACGAGTTTATAATAGTCCAGCCGTTGCACCTGCGCGGCGATCTGGGCGCGGACGCGTGCCAGATCGCTCTCGACACGCTGATACGCTTGAGAAGTGGTTGCTCCGCGCGCCAGCAACTGGGTCTGCCGGTCGAATTCGCGGCGCTGGAAATCCTCAAGAGCGCGCAAGTCGTTGAGCGTGGCGAGCGCCTCCTTGTCATCGAGACGGGCAAGCACGTCGCCCTTCTTGACGATCTTGCCTTCGCATCGACAGCGCTCGACGATGCGCCCGCGGACGAGCGGTGTTGAACGTGACCATGTCTCCGGCTCGACCGCGCCGGTCGCATAGACGATTTCCGCAGCGGGGCCGCGTGTCACGTGAACAACGGTGATTGCCGGCGCGCGCCACCACCACCACCCGGCTGCTGCAAGGCCAAGTACGATCATTATGGCGATACCTGACGTCCACGGATGTGAGCGCGCTCCGGCCAACGGCGTAGCGGTGGCTTTAGCCACTTCGGTTGGGGCGGCTCTCATGTCCATGATCGTTCAAGCCATGTAACAACCGGATGATCCGCACATTTGACGACGCGTTCGCGTAAAGGCGAATCCATTCGCGGGTCTTGCGCCTATTTGCAGGCGGTGATCGGCCGAACGAAGGGACGTTCGAGTTGACGATGATCGCCTGCCAAGTGTGTCACCTCGACACGATCGATATCTAAAGGCGTATTTCCGATCAGCTGTTCCGCGAGGAACAGTGCCTGCGAAGGATCGTCCGATTGAATGTCGATCTGATGCTGAAGGCATTTGAAGTTATGACCGTCGGAGTTCAGCAGGTCCTTGTAGAAGGAGACACGGTAGTTGTTCATGATACATCCCTCGCCATCCTTAGAGACGGTCACGCTGAACTGGCGCGCTGATCTGATCGCCATCGCGTGCGAAGAAGCCGACTGGCGCCGCCGAAACGTACTCTTGGAGTTTGTGGGCACTATCCAGCGGGGCTCTGTCAGCGCTCCAACTGACCCGTTAGCCAGCGAAGTCCGTCCACCAACATGTCTGTCGACGATGAAATGTACGGTGTCCTAGGTCTGGCGGTTTGATCCAGATCAGACTTGCGCCGTGGAAAAAAGCATTCGAAGAACGACGGCAATTGACCGCCGACACGGAGAGGTGCGCAGGGATGTGACGTTGAAAGACGGGAAAGTCGGCTGAAGATGTAACATGCTTCCGAGGGGAGCAGGCCGACCGGGAGCAGGCGGTCAGGGGGACGCCAGGCCACGCGCTCCCATGCCTGTTGCCGATGCCGCAGCATCGGCTTCCAGAGGCTTTCAGCCTTTGACGGAATCGCCTCGGACGATGCCTCACCTTTCCCATCGGGGAGAGGTCGGAGCCGAAGGCTCCGGGTGAGGGGATCGAGCATCATTGAGGTTGTAACCCCTCACCCCAACCCTCTCCCCATAGCCCGTCGAAGACGGGCGTAAACGCCCTTATGGGGGTAGGGAGCACCTATCGTTCGTGGTCAATGTTTCCATCAAAACATGAAATGCTATCACGCGGCGGCTTTACAAGGCTTCAATGGCCTTTTGCAGCATGTCGCGCACCTTGCCCGCCACCTGATGCAGCGTCGGGTTCGGTACGGCAGCCATTGAAGCGACCGGATCGATAGCGGCGACTTCGGTATTGCCGCCGCCAAGATCCTGAACGATCACGTTGCAGGGCAGCATGGTGCCGATCTTGTCCTCGATTTCCAGAGCCTGATGCGCCATCGCCGGATTGCATGCGCCGAGAATGCGATAGTTGCGAAATTCGGCGCCGAGTTTTTTCTTGAGCGTCTCGCTCACATTTATTTCGGTCAGGATCCCGAAGCCGGCATTCTTGAGCGCATCGGTCGCGCGTTGCACGGCTTCGTCGAAGGAACAGTGGAGTGTCTTGGCGAAGTAGTAGCTCATGGGTTGTCTCCTATGCGTCAAGTTGAACCGGTATGGTCCGATCATGAAGGTGCTATCGTGTGGTGACTTGAAGCGGACCGTCGATCCCCTCTCAACACGGTATAAATGGCCGGGATGACGAGCACGGTGAGGGCGGTCGACGACGCCAGACCGAACAGCAGCGAGATCGCAAGTCCTTGAAAAATCGGGTCGGCCAGAATGACGGCCGCGCCGATCATCGCGGCGATCGCGGTCAGCAGGATCGGCTTGAAGCGGATCGCGCCGGCCTCCAGCAATACGTCGATCAGCAGCCGGTCCGCCCGGCGGGCGTGGCGGATGAAATCGACCAACAGGATCGAGTTGCGCACGATGATGCCGGCAAGCGCGATGAATCCGATCATCGACGTTGCCGTAAAGGGTGCTGCGAACAGCCAGTGGCCGAGCAGGATGCCGATCAGAGTGAGCGGGATCGGCGTCAGGATGACGAGCGGCAGCTTGAATGAACCGAACTGCGCAACGACGAGAATGTAGATTCCGAGGATCGCCACCATGAAGGCGGCGCCCATATCGCGGAAGGTCACCCAGGTCACCTCCCATTCGCCGTCCCAAAGCAGGGTCGGATGGGATTCGTTGTCCGGCTGGCCATGCAACGCAATGATGGGCTTGGGCAGATTGCCCCAGTCGATCCGATCGATCGCCTCTTGTACCGCGAGCATGCCGTAGATCGGTGCTTCATAGGCACCGGCAAGTTCCGCCAGCACCATTTCGGCGGCACGGCCGTTGTGCCGGAAGATCGGGTAGGAGGCTTGTTCGCGGGTGACGCTGACAACGTCGCCGAGCTCGACCACGGCGCGCCCGCCCGGCAACGCGTTAGCTGGCACCGGCGTCGTCAGCGCACGCGCGTCCATCACCGCGTTCGTCTTCGGAAGCGCGAGACGGATGGCGATGGGCTGGCGCCCGCCGCCGCGATGGGAATAGCCGACGGTCGTGCCGCCATACAGGTAGCGCAGCGTGTCATACACGTCCGATTGCTCGACCTTATAGTATTCAAGATTGTCCTGGTTGATCGCGACGCGCACGCGCTGCGGCTGGTTGTGATAGCTGTCGTCGATGTCGACGATGAACGGCACGCTTTTGAATGCGGCACGGACCTTCTCGGCCACCGCGCGCCGTGTCTCCGGGTCCGGACCGTAAATCTCAGCCAGCAGCGTGCCGAGTACCGGTGGACCGGGAGGCGGCTCGACCACCTTCACGATGGAGCCCTGCGGCAGTTCGAGACCATTCAGGCGCTGCCGAATTTCGAGCGCGATCTCGTGGCTGGCGCGCTTGCGCTCGCCTTTCGTCAGCAGGTTCACGACGATATCGCCCTGCTCCGGATTCGCGCGCAGATAATAGTGCCGCACCAGTCCGTTGAAATCGAACGGCGCGGCGGTGCCGGCATAGGTCTGGAATGAGACGATCTCCGGCACCGGAGCGAGCCGGTCCGCCATCATTTGCAGCGCCCGGTTGGTGTCCTCGACCGACGATCCTTTCGGCAGGTCGAGCACGACCTGGAGATTGGCCTTGTTGTCGAACGGTAGCAGCTTCACCGTCACATGCCTGGTGTAGAGCAACCCGAGCGACGCCAGCGTGGCGAATCCGACGAGCAGGAGGAATATCCACGATCGCCGGCGTGTTGCGAGGACGGGCCTTGCGACCGCGACGTAGAGCCGGCCGAGGCGACCGCCGTTCGCGTCCTCGTGGCTGCTGGCGACATGGGCACCGCCGAGCTTCATCATCAGCCACGGCGTCAGGATGACGGCGACGAAGAAGGAGAACAGCATCGCGGCCGAGGCATTGGCCGGGATCGGGCTCATATAGGGGCCCATCATGCCGGACACGAACAGCATCGGCAGCAGCGCCGCCACCACGGTCAGCGTGGCGACGATGGTGGGATTGCCGACCTCCGCAACTGCATCGATCGCGGCCTGCGCGCGCGATCGGCCATCGTGCATCGCCCAGTGGCGGGCGATGTTTTCGATCACCACGATGGCGTCGTCGACCAGAATGCCGATGGAAAAAATCAGCGCGAACAAACTGACGCGGTTGAGCGTGTAGCCCATGATCCAGGAGGCGAACAGCGTCAGCAGAATCGTGGTCGGAATGACCACCGCCACCACCAGCGCCTCGCGCCAGCCGATGGCGACGGCGACCAGCACCACGATCGATATCGTGGCGAGGCCGAGATGAAACAGAAGCTCGTTGGCTTTCTCGTTTGCCGTCTCGCCGTAGTTGCGGGTGACCGTCATCTCCACATCTTCGGGGAAGATCTGGCCACGCGCCTGTTCCAGCCGTCGCACGATCTCGTCGGCGATCACCACTGCATTGGTGCCGGGACGCTTGGCGATGGCGAGCGAGACAGCGGGTGCGCGTCCAAGCCCTGCCTCGGCCGTCTTGCGGATATCGGTGACGCGGTTTTCGGCGGGCGCGGTCGTCAGCACGACGTTGGCGACGTCCCGAACATAAACGGGACGTCCATCGCGGGACGTGAGCAGGATGTTGCCGATCTCGGGCAGCGCCTGCAAGGTCTGGCCGGCGACGATGGAGCGCTGCTGGGTATCCTCGCGCACCGTGCCGAGGCGGAACGAGCGGTTGGCGCCTTCGATCTTGGCGGCGAGTTGCTGCAACGTAATGCCGTAGAGCGAGAGCCTTTCAGGGTTCGGTTCAACGCGAAACTGTTCGGGCTGCTCGCCGACAATATAGGTCAAGCCGATATCCGGTAGCTTCGAGATTTCGACCTGCAATTCACGGGCGAGCCGCGTCAGCCCGTTCGCGGTCCATCGGGATGCGGCCTCCGCTGCCGGGCGGAGTGTGACGACCACGATGGCGACGTCGTCGATTCCCCGACCCACGATAAGCGGTTCGGGAATTCCGACCGGGATGCGGTTCATGTTGGCACGAACCTTCTCGTGCACCCTGAGAATGGCAGCGTCGGAATTGGTGCCGACCTTGAACCGCGCCGTGACGACGGTGCCGTCATCTTCGGTCTGCGAATAAACGTGCTCGACGCCGTCGATGCTCTTGACGATGGTTTCGAGTGGCTCGGTGACGAGCTTGACCGCATTCTCGGCTTTCAGGCCGTTGGCGGTGACATGGATGTCGACCATCGGCACCGAGATCTGAGGTTCTTCCTCGCGCGGCAGCGTGATCAGTGCGATCAGCCCGAGCGCGAGCGATGCCAACAGGAAAAGGGGTGTCAGGGGCGATGCGATAAAAGCGCGGGTGAGGGCGCCTGCGATTCCGAGTTTCATGGCAGCACGACCCGGTCGCCGTCATGCAGGCCCGTGAGGACCTCGATGCGTCGTTGCCCGTCATGCTCGAAGGTTTCGCCGAGAATGACCGCCACATCCATTCCGCTGCCGGTGGTGGCGAGCCGCACATAGTCGATGCCATGCACGGTACGGACTGCTTGCAGCGGTACGGCAAGAATCGTGCGCTTGCCGACCGGGATCGACACCAGCGTTCGCTCGTTGACGAAATAATCTCCGATCGATTCAACCTCGACATCCGCGATCACGCGCCCGTCGGTAATTTCCGGGTAGACCTTGACGATCCGGCCGCGATGCGCGGTCGGCAACTGGTCGGGCGATTGGACGAGTCCGCGCTCGCCGACGAGAACGTCGGAGCCCTGGACGATTTCGGCGGCATGGCGTTCAGGCAGCGACAGCCGCAGATAATATGGCCCCGGCGCGATGCGGGCGATGTCCTCGCCGGGCATGACCACGGAGCCGGGCGTGACCGGCACGGTGAGCACGCGGCCCGTCGCCGGCGCCATCACGGTGCCCTCGCGCGCGCTCTGCTCGATGACGGTCTTCTCGGCTTTGGCCGCCGCAACCTGATTGGTCGTAACCTCGAACTGCATCCGGGCCTGATCGAGACTGGCCTGCGTCCCCGTGCCGGTGGCGCGAAGCTGTTGCGCCCGGTCCAACTGGATCCGTGCGTTGTCGAGTTGCGAATTGAGTGCCTCGATCTTGGCGTCGGCGGCATTGAGTTGAAGTTTCAGCTTGTCGTCGACGACCACGGCGATCGCCTGTCCCTCGCGGACCTGATCGCCCTGGCTGACGCGAAGCTCGCGCACCGAGCCGCCGATGCGCGCGCGCGCCGGCACGACGATGCGGCTTTCGACCTGGCCGAACACCGCTTTCATTTCGGGAATGGTGGTTGCCCGAACGACAAATTCGGCGGCATGCACCTTGGCGGTGCCGAGAATCGGCGTCGTGGCGAGGACCGCCGCCAGAGTGCGCGAAATCAGTCGAGACATGATTCACAAATCTTTCACGGGCGGCGGCGAGACTTTGTCCGGCCGCCGCATCATCAGGACGACGTCAGCGCTATTTGAACGCCATGCCGGCAGGGCAGCCCAGTTTCCGGAAGATCATCGCCGCCGGGCAGAAGCCGGTGACCGATGCCTGCATCAGGTTGAGCCCGACAAAGGCCGTGAGCAGGTGCCACCAGGGCGACACATAGAAGCCTAGTCCCAGCGAGGCGAGAACCATAAATCCGGCGAACAACATCACCGCGCGATCGATTGTCATCATCATCTCCTTTGGTTTGCGGAGCGGCTAATCGGCCGTCTCCATGTGAATCTCTTTCAGCTTCTTGATGCCGAGCATGTCGAGGACGAGGTTTTCATAGAAGGTCTCGGCCTTGCCCTGCTTGATCTTGTGCAGGAAGTATTTCTCGAAGCCGACCTTGGCGGCATGGACCCAATAGCCCTGCGACGACCAGTTGACGTTGCGTGGCGGAATCTGGGGCTGCGCGACGAAGGCGATGCCGTCGTCGCCGAAATCGGCGAGGCAGACTGCGTTCCAGGTCGCGACCGCCTTCGGCGTCTCGCCCTTCAGCAGCGCGCCGATGTTCTCGGCGGTGGCGGTCGCCATCGATTCGATCATGAAGCCGGTCTTCGGCACGCCGACCGCCAGCGGTGTTTTGCCGACAGGCGGGATGGCGACGCACACGCCGATGCCGAAGATGTTCGGGAACGCCGGATTGCGCTGATGCTTGTCGATGACGATGAAGCCGCGTGGATTGGTCAGCCCTTCGATGCCGGTGACCGCCGGTACGCCGCGGAACGCGGGCAGCAACATCGAGAACGCGAACGGCAGTTCGTGATGTGCCTTGAGCGAGCCGTCGTCATTGACCTCCTCGACGTTGAGCTTGCCGGCTTCGACCTTCGTGGTGCGGGCGTTGGTGATCCATTTGATGTGGCGCTCGCGCATCGCGCTTTCGATCAGGCCCTTGGTATCGCCGACGCCGTCGAGCCCGAGATGGCCGATATAAGGTTCGGGCGTCACGAAGGTCATCGGCACCCGGTCGCGGACGCGGGCATTGCGGAGCGCGGTGTCGAGAATGAAGGCGAACTCGTAGGCCGGGCCGTAGCAGGACGCGCCCTGCGCCGCGCCGATCACCACCGGTCCCGGCGTCTTGACGAGCTTGTCGAACGCCGCCTTGGCGGCAATGGCGTGATCGATCTGACATACCGACTGGGTATGCCCCTTAGGGCCGAAGCCGGGAATTTCGTCAAAGGCGAGATCCGGCCCGGTGGCGACGATCAGATAGTCATAATCGATCGCCGAACCGTCGTTGAGCTCGACACGGTTGTCGTTTGGATGGACGCGCTTGGCGCCCTCCGGCCGCAACGCGATGCCGCGCGAGGTTAAGACCGGCGCGAGATCGACGGTGATATCGTCGGCCTGCCGCCAGCCGACAGCGACCCAAGGATTCGACGGCACAAAGGAATAGGTCGCGCCGAGACTGACGACGGTGAGGCGATCGTCGCGCCGCATCCGGGCTTTCATCTCATAGGCCATGAGAAGTCCACCCAGACCTGCGCCGAGAACCACGATATGAGACATGGCATTTCCTCCGTTCGAGGCGTGTCGCCGGGTGTCCGCCGGCGGCGTTGGCGTCTTGCTTCTCGAAATCGAAACCTTATGACTGTAGGGGTCGTTCGCTCCGGACCATTGAGGCTTCTCAAAGTTCCGGCCTTGTACGTAACATTCAAATATTATAAATTCAATAGTATGAATGTAAGAGACATGATTCCGGCGGCCGAGTCGGCCGCGACGCTGATGCGCAGCCTGTCCCATCCGCAACGCCTGTTGGTGCTGTGCGCGCTGGTGGACGGCGAGAGGTCGGTGGCCGAACTGCGTCAGCAACTCGACATCGAGCAAGTGCCGATGTCGCAGCAACTCATGAGGCTGCGCTCGGACGGGCTGGTCGAGGCCCGCCGCGAGGGCACCACGGTCTATTATTCCATCGCGCGGCCAGAAATTCTGACCATCGTCGGCGCGCTGCATGCCGCATTTTGCGTGCCGATCCGCGGCAAGCGATCCCGTGACGGCCAATCAACGAAATAGGCCCGGCGGGCAACCTTGCGATCGGGGGTTACTTGCGCAAGTGCGGCAACATGCGTTTCAGAGTGCCGTCGTGAAATACGATGTGATGCACAAGCGCCGCGGTCATATGAAACACCGCCAGGATCACGAGAAGATTCGCCAGAAACTCGTGTATTTCCTTGATGCTGTGCGCAAACGCTTTGTCAGCGGGCCACGGCGATGGAATTTCGCCAAGTCCGAATAGTGGCAGAGGATGGCCCTGTGCGAACTGTACCGCGATGCCGAAAGCAGGCACCGCGACTAATAATCCGTAGAGGACATAATGCATCACCCGCGATGCCGGATCAGTCCACTCCACCAACCACTTGCCGAATTCGGTGGCGACAAGTTTGGGTGGCGGATTTGCAATGCGCCACGGTATTCGCACGACCGAGATCACCAATATGATCAGGCCGATCCAGATGTGCGTCAGCAATCCGGATTCTTGGGCTGATCCTTTTGGAAGTTTTTCGCCGAAAGTACCCAATGTCCAAGCTATGATAACGAAAAGAACCGTCACCCAGTGCAAAGTCTTGGCGACGGGGCCGTAGTCATCGCTTGCAACGTTCGACATGGCTCTATCCTCTCGTTGCGAAGATAGCCTGGCCGCAGCGCGCCGAGTTGATCTGAATCAACCGAAGATTGCGCTTGGCGCTCGACATGTCGCTTGCATCGCGCGAGTTCCTGGGTCGTGATCGATGAATTCGGATTCCTCCATACGCCTCGCGCGTTTGGCGCAAGCCGTCGATGACGCGCTCCGAGAGGACGACCAGGCTTATTCGCGCGTCTCGAATGAGTTCACGCAGCAGTTTCCGGCCGACCGCATCGAGATTTAGCGTCGCCGGGGCGGGGGCTTCAGCGCATGATTGACAGATCGATGTCGCAGACCCAGGCGCGGCTAGCTGCTCTTGAGAGCGCGGAAAGCCTGCTTCAGCTGTTCCGCGGTGGTTACGCCGGAGGCGACGATCTCGTCGATCCCGACGTTCTCGTAGGCGTTGATTGCCCGGTTAAACTGCTCCGTCGTGCCGCTGGCCGCGTGATTGCGGACAACATCGTCGGAGACCAGCGCGCGGACTGTCTCCCAGTCCTCTCCGGCATATGCTGCGGCGAGAGCTTCCTGATCGAGTGATGTTCCTGCCATGGATAGATTGCGGGCATGATGCTGACCGCGCAGGATGAAGCCGAGCGTCCGGCGCAAGCGATCGTGTGCAACCGTTTCGTTATCATCCGTGGAAACATAGACGAGCGCCGTCTTGGTGATCTTGCGGCCGGACTGTTGCTCGCCCTTGCGGACCAGATCAAGCGTCCAGCGAATGAAGGCGGGCGATGTCGCGGCGCTCAATAAAACGCCGTCGGCCATCGCACCGGCAAGTTCGAGCATCTGCGGACCGGAGGCCGCGAGGAAAAGCGGAACGCCCTGAGCACCAGTCGACAAGCGCCGTCCGGATACCCTGAAACGTTGGCCCTCATGCTGGATCGTTTCGCCGCGAAGAAGCGCGCGGGCGATCCCGATCGCTTCGCGCATCGTGGTGAGCGGATGCTCGGCAACGAGTCCGGCAGCCTCAAGGTCGCGCGGTGCGCCGACGCCGAAGCACAGCTTGACCCGCCCCGGAAACTGTTCGTTCAGCGTGGCGGCGGCCATGGTGCTGTAGATCGGATGCACCGAATAGGGGCTCATGGCCATCAGCGCGATCTTGACGTGCCTCGTGGATGCGAGGATCGAGGCCGCGGTCGCAATTGGCTCACGCTGGAACAGATGGGACGCGAGCCAGATCGTCGAGGCGCTGCTGCTGTCTGCGACCTCGGCCATGGCACGAACGGAGGCGAGCGGTTCGCTGCCTTCCAGGGAAAGTCCGAATTCGCTGCGCATATCGTTCTCTCTGTTCAGTTCGATACAGGGTAGGTGCGGTTTCCAGTCAATAGCGTTCGAGCCAGTGGGGTGTTCCCGTTGTACGCGGATTCGTACCCAATCGATGCTTCGGCGATCCTAAACGACAGTTGTAGATAGCGGTCGATATGGCCGCCGCCGGTCATCGCGGAAAAATCTCCCGTTCCTTCAGCATCGCCACGGCTTCCCGGAAATTCGCGGGAAGTGCAATCATCTCCGGCTGGATGGAGGCGATCGTCGACGGATCCTTCAGCCCGCTCGCCGTCAGAAGCGAAACGACGGTGTGCTGTGCCTCTATCCGGCCGGACCGCCTGAGTTGCTCGACGGTCGCGAGACCCGCCGCCGTGGAGGCTTCCACGAAAAGTCCTTCCTGACGCGATAGTAGATCCTGCCAGCGCAGCAGATCCTCGTTCCCGATCGTAACGGCGGCGCCGCCGGATTTCCGGACGATATCCAGCGCCTGATAGGTTCCGCGCGTCGCATTGATCGAAACCGCGACCGAGGTGGCATTCGGACGAATGTCCGGCGGCGCATCCGCGCCATCGGCCAGCGCCGCGCCGAGCGACCCATAGACCTCCGCTGCAACCATGCGCGGCATGCGATCGATCCAACCGAACGATATCATGTCCTCAAACCCACGCCACATGCCGAGCAGGGCGTCGCCATAGCAGACCGGGAGAATGCACCAGTCCGGCACCTGCCAGTTCAATTGCTCGACGATCTCATAGGCGAGAGTCTTGTAGCCTTCGATTCCATACGGGTTGCTGCCGACGACCGGACCGAAAAACGGCGAGGTCGGAAACCAGCCGTAGTTTCGAACGGCATGCTCCATGAGTGTCCAGCGATCGTCCTTGCTTTCGCAAGCGATCACCTCAGCGCCATAGGCGCGCATCTGCGTCACCATTGGCCCGGACGTGCCCCTGAACGTGAAGACCACGCAACGCAGTCCGGCTCTTGCGGCATAGGCCGCGGCCGCAGCACCGGCATTTCCGGACGAACTGGAAACGATGACCTTCGCTCCCATCTTTTTCGCCGAGGACACCGCGAGGCAGGCGAGACGATCCTTGAACGACCAGGTGGGATTGCGCGTCTCGTCCTTGCCATGGAGACGCTTCAGATCGAGAAAATCGCCGGTGTGGTCGAGCCGATGAAGCGGCGAGCCGCCTTCGCCAAGCGTGACGGCTTCCGACTGATCGACCGGCAGCAAATCGCCATAGCGCCACAGCCCGTGACCGGCATCGGCAGTGGGCTTCGCGCGAGGTGAGCGAAGTTCCTCACCATAAACAACTATCAGATTGCTGCGCACCGTCGGACGACAGGCCGGACAATCCTCGGCGAAGCAGTCGGCAGGATAACGCGCGCCGCACCGGACGCATTCGAGCCCAAGAACGAGTGCCATGGCTTTTTGAGTTTCCGGCTTTCTGACCTGCTTTCAAGTCGCGATTCGAGACCGCGCTCTACGCGATCTCGAACATGGCCTCGACCTCGACCGCGCAGTCGAGAGGGAGCTGGGCGACGCCGATGGTCGAGCGGGCGTGCCGCCCGATATCGCCGAGAACTTCGACCATGAGGTCGGAAGCGCCGTTCATGACCTGCGGCACGGCATTGTAGGTCGGCGTCGCATTGATGAATCCGCCCAGACGCACGCAGCGTTTGATGCGGCCGAGATCACCTTGCAGTGCGGTCTTCGCCTGCGCCAGGAGATTGATCGCGCATTGGCGGGCCGCGGCCTGTCCCGCTTCCAGCGTCACGGCATCGCCCATCTTGCCGCGAAACCCATCATCGAGCCTGCCTTCCGCGTTCAGGCAAAGCTGACCCGAGATGATCAACAGATTACCGGTAATCACCGCCGGAACGTAGTTGGCCAGCGGTGCGGCTGGCGTGGGCAGTGTGATGCCAAGCTTGTTGAGGTTGTCTTCGATCGAGCTCATTTTCTTTTCCGTTATGCAAGGCCCGAGATGGAGATCCCGGCGCCCTTCACTTTGTATTTGCGATTGATGGCGATCAGCACTGAGGTCAGCGCTTCCGCAGCCGCCGAATTGGCGAGAACGCCGCCATCCACGCCGCGATTGCTTACGGCATCCGCAAGCTTGATGACTTCGCCGCGGGCATCGGCATCGTCGCTGAAGACCAGGACATCGCAATCAGCCTTGCCGCCGGCGTGCAGCTTCTGCGAGCCGACATTGTGGAAGGCGCCGACAACCCGCGATGACGGATCGAGCCGGGATTGCGCGATCACTGCCGCTGAACCGGCACTCGGAAGCTGAACGACCGACACTTTCGGCGGAACGAGAGGAACGACCGCCGTGACGACGATCTTGCCTTTGGCCGCGTCCTTGATCTCGGCGAGGCTTGCCTCGTAATTGGAGTACGGCACGGCCACGACGATGATGTCGCTTTTCGCCGCTGCTGCGGCATTCGTATCGCCCGCGATGCCGACGAAACCCTCGGACGTCAGCAGCGCGACGGCTTCC
>Ga0209935_1001958_pt1 | contig 28178 bp, 34 predicted proteins | sample ThiBio_1000_plan_2_FD_183958 | JGI IMG/M metagenome (GOLD analysis project Ga0209935, IMG submission 183958) | Wastewater bioreactor microbial communities from Cape Town, South Africa - Thiocy_cont_1000_plan (SPAdes) | ecosystem: Engineered > Bioreactor > Thiocyanate-remediating >...
GAGAGCCAAGGGAGGATGGAATTGAGCCGTTCAGTTGATTGTTTCTCAAGTAGAGCTTCTTAAGGTTGGAGAGAGAGCCAAGGGAGGATGGAATTGAGCCGTTCAGTAGATTGCCCATCAAACTGATTTGAGATACAAGGGTTCCATTGAGGCATGTGACTCCATACCATTCACAGTAGTCTGAAGAGCTTTCCCATCCGTCATTTTGCGCCCAACCCTGTCCTGAGTAAATTAATCCACAACAGTTAAAATACAGAAAGGGAGGAATAAAAAGGATGGGTGGGTAGCTCACCATTTGTGGAGTAAAACAAATCAAGAAGAATCTGTCGAGTTTGATCTTCAGATGTTGCTTCTGCTTCTTCCAGTTTGGTGGTTTTAGCATGAGGTGCTTGGAGTTTAATGGCCTCAGTGAAGCCCAAGAAGCAAACAGAAAACCAGACCGAACAAACAAGCCAGAGGATTTTCATCGTCGTCGTGTGTGCATAAAACAAGTGGCTGCATTGGCGAGGATAGAGATAAAGGAGTTTAGATAATTGCGATTACTTAACAGGGTAGGTAATAAAGACGAGTCGGAAATTGAATTCCCGTTAAAATAATTAGTCAATAGTTACATGCCGCGCAAAAGGAAGGACGTAACGGTCGCCCGCCGGTATTTGCATAATAAATACGTGAACTTAGCGAACTCTACCGTTACTTACTAATGTCGTCCAATGTTGGAACCAAAAGAAAACGACGTCGCGGCCCTCGTGCAGCTGACAAGACAATCATCGCCGTGCGCCGTCTAAAATTCGACGTTAACGTGGAATCCGAAAGCGACGCTGCGGTCCATTGGGAGGAGGTCAACCTTTGCGATAATGGGCGTTCCTTCCTCTATACTTTCGCCAAGGTCCTGCACAACACAAAAGGCGTCAACAAGGTAACGATCGGGTCCCATAGCAGAGCGCGATTCAACGTCATGGTTCGCAAGGAATTGACCGATGAAAAGCCCGATCTGAATGAACTCGCCCTAGCTTCTGTACAGATGAGAATGATTGCTGGAGATTGGAAAACTCTCAGGAATGAGAACTGGGTCGCCGAGCTATTTCTAAACAGCGAACAATCCACCCCTACCGTGCATTGCAGCAAGCATATGGATCTCCCAGAGTCCGGTAGATGGGAGATCACCCTACCCTAACCCCTCTTGTTTCAAATGTACTGTAAGTTTACCACGGTCGGACTTTTCCTACCATGATGGATCCACGTGTTACCATCCCCTATTGACGTACCCCCGGCCCACTGAGAGGGGAAGGTCCACCCCATCCATTAATGGGCACAATAAAGGAGTTTACCATCCTTTGTTGTATTGATGGTAAATTGCCTATATGTCCAAATGCGTTCAAATCCGCTCGCAGGCCCGACCCACCTACCGTACCTTTACCACGGTAGGAGTCCGTAGCGAAACCGTCCCTCACGTGCTCGAGAAAGGATCTCCTCTGCTCGGGCGCAGTACCTTATCATCTCTACTAGCAACATTCACTCACTCTCTGATGAGTTGGACAGTTCGATATTCCCTTCTTTGACAGGAGTTTGATTCTCCATAACTCAAGAGACCACCTCAGTTGCGAATTCGCAAATAGAATTCTAACAAGTTGGGCGAAAAACAATTTTTTTTTTTTCTTCGCTGTTTTTGATGCAGATTACCAGCTGCCTATGTGTGCCCTCCCTCTGGGTTTCTGTGCTTTACCTAATGCAGTGCCCCTCCCTCGTGTTCTTGCCCTCTTGTTCTGGAACCTGCAGGAAAGAGTGAGTACATGTTTACTCCACCGGTGTGCGCCATTCGAAGCATTGATTGCTGACAACAGACCAAAAACGTCGAACAACAGAGGGTGAGTTACTGACCATGTTGCAACCTGGTCGGAAGTCATTGGTGCCTTGAGGGCAATCTCTTTCCTGGTAGCCTCAAAAGGCCGAAGATATTTCTGAAAGGATTCTTCTAACACCGCACATTCCACCGGTTCCTCTTTTGGCCCTGGTTGCCCAACATGGTCGTTGTTGTGGTAAGTATCCAACTGTGGGTGCTCATCAAAAGACAGAGCTTTTGGGCAGGAGGGTGTTACCGAGAAGTAGCGGATCTGGGGGGCGCTGATTGGGATTTTTCTAGATCTGCTTGCAGCAAACTCTGCAGATTCCTTCTTAAGCAAGGGGGCTTGGTGGGGAAAATGGGAGAGGGGAGCTTCTACTTTGGATGCGCAAAGCAAAAGTATTCTGTTGACTCTGAGTGACTTCGCATTGGGGGATAAAGGCTCGAAATTGGGGATGTTATTGAAGGGTGCCAAAGAACAGGTTTCACAGCCCAAAGTCATCCTTTGATTTACTTTAAAAAAAAGAGAGGAAAAAAACTCACTCCCCTCTCTCACTCTCTTTTGGTAATACTGCAGCAATCACAATTGCGGGAGGTCCAAGATCTGGAACGCAAAGAGGAAAAAAAGCAGCGGAGGGCTGCTGGTATCGATACGAAGCAAAGTGGGCAAGAAACAGAAGACATCGACACTCCTTCTCCCGACAACACCACAACACTCACAGGGAGGAACTACCTCTCCACCTCCATCTAAATCGGTATCCTTCGGCGGCGGATCGGAAGAGAAGTCCTTGCGGCCCAAAGTCTCCTCACACCGGGGAGAGAGAAAGGGAGGGACCTCAGCACCGCACCCATCAACATGTCGTCAGGGTATGTGAGATATAATTCTCACCCTCCCCCCAAGCAACAATAATGTTTGATTATTAATTTGGGTAATATCTGCATTTAGGTGTCCCTTTTCATCCCACCAATCATCTTCGTTTCCCTCCGCCGAAATGATGCAACAACAGAGTCCCTATGCAATGACTACTACTAAGAAGACTTCATCGGGACGATCGCACACCGCACTCAATGAGGTGCCTTTGAATTTTTTTTTTTATTTTTTTTTAATTCGTCGATTTGAACTCGCTTAATCCCCCTCTCCCCAAACAAGATGCTGTCGAGTGAGGCATGGAGAGGATTCCCTCTTGTAATGGCCCTGCTTGAAGCAGCGTCGGATAAGGAGGACAACACACTCACTCTACGCGTTTGTGGTGGAATACTACCTTCAATGCAACAAAGTGGATCTGCTCCTCCAAGCAGCTTTCTCATCAGAGATTGCGAAGCAATCCGCAGGTGAGTTGGTGTTTGTGTTGCATTTGTGTTCCGCGCGTGCTGTGTCTCACACATGGTCTTATTTTAGATGTGCTTTTCCGAGAAAGTTGTGCCGCGACGAGATTGTTTTCTTGCTTTCTGGATCGAACGGCGAAGGACTATGTGACTCATCTGGCAACCCCGATTCTCCATCAAGTGTCGCAGCTCGATGAAGCACTCGAGGTGAGTCCACACCCTCGTTAACTCTCTCACCCTCCCGCGCTCTCTCGCAGATTCACTCACACCCCCCCCCCCAAAAAATGTAGTTGGACGAAGTGCGCAAACTAACAAAGGGCAAATACTCGCACGAGTTTTGTGTATCGAAACTCTTTGAAATAACAGAGAGCTTCTTAGCTATCTTATGCGGATCGGCGGAGTTATGTCCTGTGTATGTATCTTCCTCTCTCTCTTATCTCTTTCGTTATTTATTTATTTATTAATTATTTAGGGGTGTGAGGAAGATCTTTTGGTTTGTGCAGACGGAAGTGGCGAAGGGGGCATCCAACATGCAAATATCTGTGATGGCCAATTTGTTTTTCTTGAGATTCCTCGTGCCTCGCCTTCTTACTCCTCGATTGGGTGGTACCTATTACCACCCCCTACCCCTCCCCCCAACGCCACAACATCTACAACATATACCCCAACAAAAAACACCACCTCACTCATATAATCTGTTCTCTCTTCATATACAAAGCGATCAGAGATTCTGATAGAAGGACGGTGTCGCTGGTTTCAAAGCTGGTATTGAATCTGGTGAACGGTATTCTCTTCGGAGAGAAGGAGAATGCCATGGTACCTCTGAATCCCTTCATCACCCCTCAACGACGGGATGGCCTCATCCAATTCTTCCATCATCTCACGGTAAGTCATGATATATGTATATATATATATATATATACAGAAGAAATAATGATTATTCTCTCTTTACACATCCACTCCTCAGGACATCGGCATGATGCCCCTCGAAGAGAATGTGGTGCGAAGTAACACATGGGCGAAAGAATGGGCAATGAGGTGCATACAAAATGCGCTGTTAGCCCACATGGACACCTTATGGGCGAAAGCGACACAGGACCAGCAATTGGTAAATACTCCATTTTCCTTTTTCGGTCTAATCTCCACTCACGTCATGTGCTGCCTCTCTTCCCCTCTATCCAGAGTCAAGTTTTTCGAAACTTTGTGTCGATTGGGCTGTGTGATGCATCAAGTTAACCAATCCAATTGCCATGCTACCCCACCCAACCTTTTACAAAAATATAGAACTGTTCGACAAATTTTTCCCGAACGGTTCCACTGGCTGCTGCTCCCCTGCATCCACATCCTTCTCTGGTTCCTCATCCTCTCCCACACGCGCTGGGTTGTTTTGGATCACGCAACCCTGAAGAGCGTCAGCATGTATTGGAAGACAGACCCGCCAACACCTCGGTGGACACAATTTCTTGCCCCGTTAGAAAGGAACTACGAAACCAAACTCTTTGACACTTTCGAAGGACAACTGAGCGCCTTTAGTTCAAGTCTCGTTTGATTCCAGAGGCAACAGCGACACTAGTAGGAATAAGAAACTCTGTTGAAAGCAGCAAGAAGAGCCCTGCCCTTCCCACTGCCCAGACAAACTCTTCTACTATGCTTATTGATCAGTCAGTTCATTATGTCATGCCCCCGAAAGCTCAATAAACATAAAAAAAAATAAAGAGAGATGAAATGCAGTGTTTAGTCGGGAGTATTTAGCAAAGAACAAAGGAAGAAATAAGCTCAATTAGTTGAGAGAACAACATCAACCAAGAACTCATCATCCTCACCGAATCGGAAGAGGAAGGAGCAATGTTGATCCCCAAAGCCAAAGAACTGTCTGTTCCAAGGAACACCAACAATTCAGGAGTTGGAGGCAACAATTGCACAGTTCCTTGAAGAGTCACCCATTGAGTGGTCTGAGCCAAAGAAGAATTGAGAGCCACTGTGACAGTCACTGAAGTGGTTCCAGCAGGGAAAGAGATGGATCCAGCAGGATTGATCACCACCTGATTGGCAAATGATGGAGTGCTGAGGGTGAGAGAATATCCCACATTCAGAGCCACTGGCAATGCTGCTGACAGCGACACAGTCACCGATTGACTGGAGAAGGTGTTGTTGAAGCTCATTGAGGTGCTCGAGAGGGAAACGAAGGTATCGATGAGACCGAATTTGCATCCAGGAACACAAGCAACAGTGGAAGAGTTGCAGGATTTGCTGAGGGAGAACAGATAACCTGCATTGCAGAAGATGTCCGAACCAGCACCAGAGGCAGAATTGGATGAGAAGGAAGCATCGTAGAAGGAATTGGCCCATGATGTTCCACTTCCCACATACACACCTTCACATTTCATGGGTCAATCGGGGGGGGGGGGATGAAAAGGAAGGCATTTTAATTGAACTCACCTCCACCCAATGGAGCAGAATTTCCAATAATTGTTACTGGACCTTGAGATGCCCACATGCTTTCCTCACCATCTTCAATCCAAACACCTGAGAGGAAACGGTCAACACGTTGAGGTTCTTCAATGCATTTTACCACGGGGAAATGGGAATGGTTACCTCCTCCTGCTTGATTTGCTTGATTGTTGGAGATGGTGACTGCACCCACTGAACGCCACACACCCTCATAGTAGAATGCCACAGCACCACCAGTGGAGTTGGCCTTGTTGTTGGACAACACTGTGTTGCCATATGTCACCCAAGAGGATTCATAGTACAAATACATGGCTCCTCCAGGAATTCCATCCCAAGGATTCACATTGCCAGACATGGTGACATCTCCTTCAGCAATCCAGCCAGAATACTCCAAGACCACACCTCCACCATAGTTGTTGTTGATGGTGACCGAACTGAGGGTGGTTATCCCGCCCTCATAAAGGTAGAACCCTGAATTGCAAAGCAAATCAATAACAACACCATCGGAGGTGAAGAAAGAACTCTTTGGGGAGAAGGAACCTACCTCCAGGGTAGCCACCAGAGTGGATGGCCTTGTTTCCGGAAACAATCAAAGGACCTGCAAATACAAAGCCACAATATTCGAAATAGCCTCCGCCTGCATAATATCCAGTGTTGTTTGAAAGCACAAATGACTCATAAAAGTTAAAGCCACCACCATCATTCACGTACAGAGCTGAAAGCAGCGGGATTAATCAGAAGGTATTGAGACTTAAAACCAAGGAAAGTGGGCAACAAACCTCCATAATCACCACCAACATTGTTTGCAATGGTGACTGTATCATATGCTGTCCAAGCTCCCTCATCCCAATAAATCACTGTGCACAAAAGGTAAGATGTTAGTTGCAAAGGATTCAACGAGTGAGGGGTACATTACAGTACTCGGAGAGCAAGAAATTCTTGCAATTGGAAACTGTGAAGGTGCCGTATGTGACCAACATAGAATAGTCAATGTAGATCACATCTGTGGATAGAATAAGAAATGGTCAAGATACACCATCTACAAGGAAGGGTGGGAGGTTACGAACAATTTCCCTGACCAACAACACTGTCGATGAGGACTGCATTCTCTGCTTCCCATGTGGCTTCATACATATACAATGCACCATCTAAAATTTACGATCCCCACCAATCAAGAGCAAAGGAATGATGATAAGTCCAATGGCTCAAATTTAAAAAAAAAAAAAAAAAAAAGCATGGGAATGCTTACAAACAGTGCCACTGGTTTGATTGAAGAAGATGTTGTTCATGGTGAAGGTTCCCATGGTCTTCATGAACGAATATTCGGAATACAATGCTGGAAGAGAGAAGAAATTTTAATAAATTGTTGGGAGGCTGGGAAGAATGAATGTCGGGAGCAAGTGAGGGGGGGGGGAAGCATTACCGGCAACTCCGCCACCACCCTCATAATGAATGTTGGTGAACAGAGTGTTTCCATGAACGATGAGACTGGTGTAATCGAGGTAAACCATACCCCAAGAGGATCCAACATTGAATTTCACATTCTGCACTGTGAAATCGCCAAATACTTCGAATCCAGCAGAATATCCTTCAAAGAAATAGCATCCGCTGGTTGCCGATGAATCAGTGACCAGATAATTGCCATACAAAGTGAGCTGAGCATATTCCACATAACTGTCTGAATATATTTTCTTTTGTGAGTTCACATTCTGAGCTCGGAGGAGGAAAGAGGAAGATGCAGAGAGAGAGAGAAAGAGAAGATGGGAAAAACATCACCTGTGTTACAAGTGATGTTGGTGTTGATCCAATCTCCTCCAATGATCATTTCTGCTTCTTCTAAATACAGAGGAGTGCCTCCACAGTTCTGGACATTGAAGTTGCCTCCAACATTCACCGCCACAGAGTAACCATAGAAAGCTTCATTGTATACAGTGGATGTGATGGAACAGCTGATGGAAAGATCGCCAGCCACCTTCATGGTGCCGTATTCGACTTCCAAGGCACCGTCACCGCTGACCTGGTTCACAAAGTTGGCATCATCCAACCACTGTAGATCCGAATACTCAGCATAAGCATCTGGAAGGCAGATTGTAAGAATAATACTAATTCTGCAAAGAGTACAAAAACAAAACTCACAGCTTTTAGCGTTTTGAATGGTGACTGATCGGAATTTCATTGTTCCCCAGTCAACATAAAAGGGATACCCTGTGAAGGCATTAAGAACCACATCTTGAAGAGAAACACTTGCTTGTTCCACATACAATTCTGAAAAAAAAACAAGAAAAGATGGATTATTCTTTGGAGATTATTTTGCTAGGGTGGGAAGCAACTTCGTACCATCACAACCATTGAAGGTTATTCCTTGAATGTAATATGGAGAATAATAAAACTCCAAATAATAAGCTCCGGTACAATTGACAACAGTGGATCCTGAACCAGCACCCACAATGGAAAGAGGTTTGCCATAAAGGTTGACATTCTGAAAGATCGGCCATTCTCCTGCATCAACACTGATATAATCATTGGGTCCAGCATGAAAAATGGCACCGGTGAGGTTGGTGAAGCAATTGGAAGCACCAACACAGTTTGAAGACACTTGCCCTGTTTTTTGGGGTTGGTTATGCGGGGAAAAGAACAAATTGAAGAAGAGCTGGGGAAGGACAGCGAAAGGTTTTGCGGGGGGGTTGGTTACATGTGGTCAAAGCAGTGGTGAGGGAACAGAGCAAAGAACACACCAAGAACAGTTTGAGAAGCATTTTCTCACAGAGAACAGCAAGGAGCGGTGTTGTGTTTGTTGAAAGATGAAATAAGAGAAAGGGGTTTTGCGGGGAGGGTATTTGTGTTGGTGGTTGGCGGGAAGCTTAATGAACATGATTGCGGACACATTGATTCAAACCAAAGTCAAAAAATAATTAATGACTGCGCCAATGGGAATGGAAGTATAATGGAAAAAGGAAATTGTCCGGGCGAATCATGGAAACTCCCAGTTGATGAAATTATGTGTGTTTATCCAACCACAAACCAGGCAAACAACGCAATTTGCTTTTTCGGTGATCATGATTGAATTGAATTGCGGTGAAAAAAGTTCTTGTTCAAACTTTCACCCAGCTCACTGTTTGACTTCGGGAGATTAGATTTTTCAAACCATAACACTTTATGATTGATTGAATTGATACCGGGTAGTGTGTTATCAACACCCAGGCCTCCCTTTTCCCCCTTTCCGTGATCCAACAGAGTCGACAAAACACAATCTTGTCATGCGGAGCAATTTCGGTTTTGTTTTTTTAAAAAACAAAAATGTGTCTTACGGAGTCTTTCTTAATTTCATTAATTAATTAATTTCCTGTACAGCTGTGGACCAAACTGATCAACAGCAGGAAGGCAATGTTCGTTCAGCAACGTCACCTGATTTGCGTCCTAAACGCTTGTGAAGCAAAGTGGGCAGGAGTGAGAACTCATGTGACCCACCAGTTCTCGCAAAAACCGGCCCAGTGCCAGGAAAAAAAAAAAAAAAAACACGTTCATGAGGGTGCTATTAAATACACGAACTGTCCCCTTTCGATCCTTACCGCTCTTTCCTCCGTGCACTTGGTTTTGTCCAAGGCGATGAATGCCTTGTCTGCCACCCGTAATCTTTCCCACTAGTTTTTCGTGCTTGTGTTCCTACTCCTATGCACATTTGTGTTCTTACTCTTGTGAGTGAAGGCCAGTGACACTTCCTCTGATACTTGGACTAGCTATTGAACCTAAGGGGGGTAGGCTTCCTCATCCTTATGGTGGTGATTATAAATGGGGGGTCTTAACGAGTTCAGCTGTTTTCTGGAGGATTCGCACCCGCCCCAGAGCTAACCTCTGTAAACTTTGAATAAATAAGGATATGTATTCTGTAATTTGAATCAATACTTCTTATATTCGAGGTTCTATCCTTCCGCATCTCTTAGGTGCATCTTCACAGCCTAAGTGCATGTACCCCCAAGTGGACACTTTTAACTTAGGGCTTGGATGTCCACACTTGCACGTAGTCCACATTCATCAGGAGAGGGCTGGGGGTGGTCGACTCGGAGCCCAATCCCGAGCCGATCATCTAGTAGGCGTACATGGCGTAGTTCATATGCAGCTGCATGGGGACTGTGTTGATGTAGGCTGTGTCGTAGGCAGAGAGGGTCTCGGAGAGGACGCCGGCTAAGTAGCACCGCACCCACCCCGCCTGCCTGTCCACCGCGTAGGTGGGCCATTGGGAGGTGTCGATGGTCCTCCAGGTCTGGGTGGAGTTTGTGGTGTGAGTGGAGGTGTAGAAGGAGTTGGGTGCCTCGTACATCTCCTGCAGATCGATCTCGGCAGTCACCTCGTTGGAAAGAGCGAGTAGCTGGCTGGCATAGAACCACAGGGCGGGGAACATGCCCTTGCCCGTGTTCGGCCACCGGGCCCTCCACTCGGTGTAGGAGTTGGCAAAAGAGACCCTGCTGATCATGAACCCCCCGCACCAAGCCGGGGTGGTGTTGGACACCCCATGAGCGGCATTCTCGTTGGCGATGGCAGCCGCGATGCTCGAAGGGGTCCTGAAGGAGGAGATGGTCAGGCTGCCTCTTGATACCCAGAAAGGGTTGTAAGGCACAGCGTTGGAGTCGTTGGGGTTCAGATTCCAGTTGGTGCCCGCAAAGTCTTGATAGCCCTGCGTTTGGGGTTGCCAAGCAAAGTCTTTGGGCATCCAGTTGCCGTTGGGATTGCTTTGCCCGGCAATGCTCAGGGTGTTAAAGTCGTCCGAGAAGAGTAGAGTGGGACCGGAGTACGGCCAGTTCTGCTTGATGACGGGATAGGCAGCATTGGCCATGAGCTGCTGGCAGTTACCTGATAAGCAAGCAAAGACTAGAAGTATGTGTGGATGTTGGAGAAACAGTAAAAAGGAGGGGGCCAACTAACGTACACTTCGGCAGAAGGAGCGAACCCACCGTTTCCATTCCACACGAAGTAAGGTGTGTTTCTCCCATTTGGGGATGACTGAGAGTCGGGCTGCAGACAGATTGGCAAACAGAGAAGCATCCCCGCAATAACCTCGATTCCCGCAATAACCTCGATTTCCCTCAAGGGGAAGCAGGGATATGAATAGCTCCCGGGTGGGGTTCCAGTTTTGGAAAGTCTAGTGTGCGGGTGCATTGCGTGACCTGTTCCCGAATGTGCAGTCTGCACAAATGTTTTGCGTGAACCCAAGACACTTGGAATTTGTTTCGCAACGTGAGAATCCTGAAGCGAATGAAGTGTGCGGGTAGGTGTGTATATGGCAGTACTGTAGAGTGTCTCTCTTACGATAAGGAGGCAAAAGTAGTTGTCAAGCGCCAAAGATTGGAATAAAAGCCACCCTCAATTGGGTGGGTTTGGACGGCCTTCATAACCAGAGACAGTCATTCAGTGGTATTTGTGTTTTCTCTGATATAATACACAACTCCCGACTTTCTGTTCATCTATCTATCTGATACTCTTCACTCATGATTGAGGCAGGTGCATGACACATGGCGTTACTGTTTTCAGGAGAAGTCGTAGCCCGGGCGTGACCAACTGTTGTGCACTTTCTCCGAATTTCACTGTGTCAAGGAAAAGTTTTTAGAACCGAAATCATTTGCTCCCTTTCACCATGGCTAGTTTTCTCGTTGAAATCATATCTTCTAGTTACCCGTACTCGCTGAGGAAACATAAAAAATACCACCATAATCCCATGGCGCGAGGCTTCACTCTGGGACTCTCTCCTGTTTGCGTGGAAAAGTTCCCTCAGGTTGTACAAGTCCTTTGGGGAGCGAACAGAGGGTGGAGAGAGGGTGGCGTCATCACTGATCACCAAAGGCACTCCGAGGGAGAAGCTTCGACAACTGGCCAGGAGCGAAGACAAGATTCGAAAGATTCCTAAGTCGTACGGATAAAAAGAGTTCGAGAGGAAGCATGGAACACAAATCCCGGTTCTGCTATAACGGATCCGCAAATGCAGAGCTAGGCCATTCTCTCTTTCGGGTGGAAGGTTGTCATCGGAGAGTGCATGTTGGCCTTGTGGGAAAGAAGGGGAATATGGAGGAAAAACTCCCTTGTGAGTGGTGTGGACACCGACTCAATCTTCAACGGGCACTGCAAGCACATTAGGGAGGCGCATGGCCACCACGAGGCGCTCTGAACCGCTCCACACAAAGAAGACAATCAGGAACGAGCTAGTGCATGTTTGGGCAATCTGGAAGGCATGGTGTGGATTGGTCCATGACAACGAAGAAAAGTCATCCGATACCTTTCTATGCTTGTATGTTCGTATCGGGAATTTCTTAAGTTCGAGCTCAGTCGTACAAACGGAAACGAAAAAATTTTATTTATTTTATTCTTAGATCTCCCCAAAAAGAATTTATTTGATCGAATTAATTCTGAAGGATGAAGGAATAGGACAGAATAGGACATGTCTCCAGTTAGGAAAATAATATAGAAATATTCATCTGTAGGAATAATATTTATCAACATGTCTCCAGTAGTGAAAAAATATCCCCTTTAAAAAAAAAAAAAAAATACCATCATAAAACCTTCAAAGCCTAGCATCAAGAGGGCGCCATCTTGGCGATCTCGATAACGACGCGGAGTGCAAGAAAAGGACATGGATAGCATGAGCGTAGCGTGGCTGTTCGGCCTTGCTTGGCCACACGTCTCTGTCATCCAATTAGTTGAGCTGCCCCGGATAAACACTACGCCAAAATTTCAGGGCTGCCCCGCACTGTATCCGAGGCTGTGCAAGACAGAAAATTAGACGTAAAACGCTCTGCCCAGTCAACTGAGAAGCGCTGCAGCAGGGCTGTTCTTGGCGTGCAATAGCGCGGAAACGTGAAGCCAGCAGGCCGGTACCTGGCGATTGCTTCTCTGTTCCGTGCTGGAGGTGTGCCACGCCTACGGTACAATATGCAGGTATCAAATGCTTTATTTACTTCCTCCCCTTTCCTTTTCGCCCTGGCGTCTTACCACTCCTCTTGCTTTTCTCATCTTCCACAGAAACCTGGTCTCTTTCAGCCAACAGCGCCTCCACATACTCCCGGAAATTTGTGGGATCCTCATCTGCCTCCTCTGTGCAGCGCATATTCACAACATTCTCCGCCGTCAGCTTTAGGAAGAGTCAAAGGGGTTTGGCAGCAATGCAAACAAAATACCTCCGCACCAAACTTGGTTATGTACGCCTGTAACTGCTTGGTCTTGAAACAAGATCTCTTGTCTGTATACTTCTTTCGTAAAAGTTGCTCAACCATGGGCACCAGAAGGCTGTGAGAAGGTCAGCAGAATAAGGTAAATAAATAAAAAGTCTTTACCGTTCCACGTTGCGATCAGCTGTGATGCCATCTGTGAGCTTCCTTGCCTCCTGCTGCCAGATGTGGTGATGGTCTCTCCTGAGACAGGGCTTAGCAAGGAAGAGGCCTTCGGCTGCCTCAGCTATGCTGCGGTCCAACGTATCTAACAAGGTGACTGCTTGCTCTCGGTATGTGCTTGTGGGAGTGTGTTGGCTTGGGAGAAGGAACAAGAAGACACACCTTGGCGAGCGAAGCGACCTTATTAGCGCTTCCATGTTCTTTAGCTGAATAAAAGAATGGTGGTGTTAAGGCTTAAATTGGAAATCTAGGGCAGTACTTGAGTGCAAATGCCTTGAAGGGAGTTCTTGAGCTCATGAACTTCTTGCACAACCAAGTTCTGTTCTGCGTCTTTATTTTCTTCCTCCTCCAATTCCTCTGCATCATCCTGCATAATGTAAATGAGTGGGCCTTCGAAAGGCAAAAACACCTCACTGTCAGATAGTCTGTTTCGTAAACGCTTTGTCTCAGGTTCTTGGCCCTGAGGTCGTTCAGGGCCTAGGATGGGTGAATGCAATGCCAACGATGAGCGCTATAAAGGAAGGTTTGAGGAAGTGCTGAGAATTAACTGGAGCCACATCGTTTTTGTTTTGCTGTTACCTTCCCACTACTCAATCGCTAGTAAAAGAAAGTACTAGTTAGTTATTTTCAATTTTGGTGTGTCTGTGTGGTCGGCATCCTCTGAAAGATGTATGAAGCAAATACGCTTATCTGTTGGATGTATTAGTTAGTTTGTAACAACTCCCAATCTATCGCGACATCAAGATCATCAGGACTCTCGGTTGTCTACACTCCTGATTCCCCGACTTTTCCAGTGGCCAATCTACCTCTCTGAATGTTCCCTACACTCTCCTAACCTATCCACGGAGAGGGAACTTTCCTAATTAAGAAAGTTCCCTGTCTTAAACAGGAAGGTGAACTTACTTACCTGTTTCATGTTTACGGGGTGAACAGCGAAACAGTGGCAGATGATAACCGAGGTTCCCACCATTCAGGAGGGTCTGCCGTACTCAGTGATAGGTGAAATGATGGATAGGAGAAGGAATATTATGTAAGGTGAGTATTTTATGTTTTTCTCTATCTCTTACAACTCCAGCAACTGACTCTTCCCCATAAATGGAGTCTCCGAAGAAGAAATCGAGGTCCAACTGGAAACCTGGTCGTTCTTGGAAGCCGTGAGTATCAGCAACCGGTTAAGACAACACCGCCACCAACATCACAAATCAACACATTAGCTGCGGTAGAAGAGCAGGAAGAAGGAAAAAAGAACTCAACTACAGAATTGGTTGTGGTGGTGCCTTTTCAGTTATTACCGTCTCTTGAAGCCCTTGCTCCACCAGAAGGACAAGAATTTTCCTCCACCGCTTTTTTATCCATTGCCCTCTGTCTATGTTTCCCTTAAAGGTACATCCCATTTTGATAGAGATTAATCTATTTCGTGTTGTGGCTTACTAATTTTGGTATGTTTTAGGATACCTTAACTCAAGATGCCCCAGTTCTCACGTTGCGAGATAATTTCCTCCTTAGTCTGTGGAATGAGTTGGCCAAGGAGTGCATCTTTCAAGTTGACCTCTTTGCTCGAGGACGTCCTGGAACTGGAGCGACTGTCCGTCGAGTCAACAAATCAACAGCCACTATTTTGGTGATAGCCAAGGCTTTTGGAATCTCAGTCTCCAATTACCGAGGTCGCTGAGCATTGGAGGGCTCTCACAGCGAGACTATAAATTCCCAACTCTGCTAGTTTATCCTTTGTACTCAAACACATACAATAAACACATCGCTTGCCACAGGCCTCTGCTACTTTGTCCTGATCATAATCCTGCCACTCTGTTACTATCTACATAGAGGCATTTCCTGGACGTGTTCTTATCATTCGCGGCTGTGCAAGAGAAAAATGAAGAGTGCGGAACGCGAGGGGGTAATTGTGAATTCAGTTCGTTAAACAGGCTTTATTGTGTGCTAGGACGGGACTTTAGCGGCGGTGAATCGATATAGGCCAATGGGAGGACGATTGGAGAGGTGCAACGGATAGGGAGTGAAGACGCAGTGTGGGATTGGAGTTCTTTATGTTTCAGTTAAGCCTGGTTGGCTATAAATATACTAGCTAGTGATTGGTTATCATGAGTCCACAGCACACTCGAATCACTGCGACACCTTCCCTCCGCCACACTCTCACTTCCAACAGTTTTACCTCTGCGGTGGTACAACCGCACACTTTTTTACCTTTCAGTACTGGCTCCTTTCTCTGTTCAATGGTGGGTGTTTAGAAAAAATTGTGAAACCAACCAAGGTTAGCTATTGATGGCAGAACTATCTGAGGGTGTTTGCTCAATTTTTACAAAGCACAAACCGATTCTCCCTTAGTGTGTATCATGTTTTCAAGACCACCATCCTTCACCAAGACCGCGCCTGTCTCTTCTCACCCTTTCTGATTAGTGTGATGCAAAAAAAAAATTTTAGATTCAAGAAAATTTTTTTTCTTGCGCAGAATTCTAAAAAACAGGGTCCATCCTGTCACTCATCTTTCGTGAAAATGTCTTAAAGGGAATTTCATTTTGTTGCAAAAAACAATAAAAGGATAGTTCCACTTACCAAATTATTTTCCTCCATTTTACAAACTACTTTTGCAAGAAGGTCACTTTGGCTTCGTCTGCAAAAATGGATATTTTCTAACAAAGTGCTGTCCCTGGCCTCTACTTTCAACGTAATATCTCTATGGCAGATAATGAGGGGACACTATGGGCTTATTGCAGCGAGCAACTGTATTCTCCTAACCAGAAACTTAACGAATATGCACCAGCTTTTTTGAATCAGCCTGGTGCTGGACAAGTATTCCACATTGGTGGGAATACCTATAACATTATGACTGAGCAATCAAGTACCATAATGTCATAATTTTCATCAGATCATGTGCCAAAGACCACCAACACCAAGTAGCGATAAAGAAGAGGACATCAACTTGGGGCACTCTATCAGGTAATGTCGAAATGGGCTCCGTTGTCACTTTTTCAATCCTTTCACTGTCCTATGAGAAAACTATTCCTAACTGGCTCAAATTCCAAAGCACAAACCTATTGCTCCTATTTGGCTTCAAGTTTTTTTGAGGCCCATCTAAAGCAACACTGACCAGCTGTGTTGTACCACAGAATCCAACAAATGCAAGACACTATAACGATAAGGGCATTGGCGCAAGCTTCAAAGTCCGCCGAAATTGAACCAGTACATCTGCCTGAGGATCACAGCTCTGCCCAAAGAAGCTTCACGTTTGCTTGGTCTCCTCGGCCAGAAGTGCGCAGGGATGTCGGCACAAGACATACGAGGAGCCTATCGCGAAAGCAAATCAGCGGACAAGCAAACAGACGCCATTCCTTGGATGCCTGATTGGGTAAAGAAGGCAGAGAGGGGAGAACTCAGACCCGTCTTTGGCCGACAGAAACAGGTCATGCAGATCATCTCCATCCTGATGCAAACGAAAAAGAACAACGTGGTTCTGCTTGGGGAACCGGGGTGGGCAAAACCGCCATCGTGGAGGAACTCGCCCGACGCATAGCAGCAAAGCGAGTGCCCAGCAAATTGCAGTGCCCACTCTTTAGTTTAGATATGGGCATCCTTATGGCGGGGACCAGACAACGTGGCGAACTCGCAGCTCGCCTCACCCAGGCGCTGGCGACAGCGAAACACGCCATCCTTTTCATCGATGAGATGCATCTAGTTATTGGGGCAGGCAGAGAAGAAGGAGCGATGGATGCAGCCAACCTGTTGAAGCCCATGTTGGCGCGAGGGGAGCTCTGTTGTATTGGGGCCACAACCCATGCGGAGTACCACAGGTACGTAGAAAGGGATTAGGCATTCGCTAGACGGTTTAAGCGAGTTGACGTGCGCGCCCCTTCAGTCGAGGAAACCATAAGGTCAGTACCTTGTTATTTGTTTAATCTGCTTACAAGATCCAACACACCCAGCATATTGCGAGGCACACAGTTACACTACGAGCTCGAGCATCACGTCGTACTAACCTACGAGGCTTTGCTTGCCGCAGCAAGGCTGGCAGATCGCTTCATACCTGATCGATTTCTGCCTGATAAAGCCTTTGACCTCATTGATGAAGCGTGTGCAAATGTCAGTGTACGCCTTCAGTGTGGGCCAGAGGAACTCTTTCGATTGAGAGAAGAGAGGAAGAGGTTGAACCGGGAGATGACAGCACTCAAGGCGGACCCTCGCGCGCTGGACTCGAACTACAAGGCCCAGATCGAAGCGGCAATAAGGCGGGAGCAGGACATTAGTACTCGCATCAAACGGCTCAAGGACAGTCTCGTCATAACTGAAAAGTTGCGAAAGGAGCTGTTGCACATGATGAGGGTGGGCGAAAAGATGGACAAGCGCTTACACGATCTCAGGATGGAAGAGCTAGTCAAGAAAAACAAAGGCGATATCGAATTGGCGAAGCGAAAGCTTCACCTGGATAAGAAGAAGCTGAGAATCGAGAAGGCAGAGCGGCTCACCCGGAGGAGACTTCGGCTGCGAGAAGATAGATACAAGCTCGGGCAAGACATCGCTGCCGTTGAGAAGCGCGGTGTCGCCTACCTGAAGGAACTTCAGGGCGCCAGAGCAAAGGCCGAGGAGGTAAAAACTGCACTTCAACGCTGCAAGAAAAAATGGAAGAAGCTCGGGAAAATCGATAAGCGGAAGCTAGCAGACCTGAAAACCGAGGACGCTGGCAAAGGCACGAAGTTGCTGCAAGACCTTTACCAATTGAAAACGGCTGCAAAATCCCTGCAGAACCTCGGAGGCATGTCACAAGCTTTCTCATAGCTGAAAACGGTTAAGGCCAAGATCGCTGAATTCAGAAAGCAAGCTATCATGCTCGTGGATGCAGAGCAGATCGCGGAGGTCGTCACCCGGTGGACGGGCATACCACTGACCCGCCTTTCTCTAGAGGAGTCGTTCCAATATGTCGGACTCGAAGAGTTAATACGCGAGCGCGTTAAGGGACAGAACCACGCCGTTGCTCTTGTCGTGAGTGTACGTAGTAGCGCTGTACAAACCCGTTCTCCCTATTGAACCCGTCTCCTGCAGAAAATTCTCACGCTCCGCGCGGGATTGGGTGACCCAAAGCGCCCCGCGGGCTTTCTGTTTGTGGGCCCAACTGGTGTTGGAAAGACGAAACTGGCCCAAGCTCTCGCGGAAGCGCTTTTTGGCAGCGTTGATGACCTCCTTCGCCTCGACATGTCGGAATTTAGTGAGAAGCATTCAGTGGCCCGCCTCATAGGCTCGCCTCCTGGATATGTGGGTTCCTTGGAGGGGGGACAACTGACCGAGGAGGTTCGAAGGTAAGTGCGCCCCCAAAACGGCCATCCCTCTCAACCCCCCCCCTCTCAGACGGCCCTTCCGTGTGATCCTCTTTGACGAAATAGATCAAGCCCACAGCTCGGTGCGCACCCTCCTCTTGCAGATCCTGGATTACGGGCATCTGGCTGATGCGCAAGGGAGGCGGGTGGACTTCACCAACACACTCATCGTAGCTACCTCGAATCTGGAGGCAGACTTCATCTCGGAAAAGGCGTCCGACGAGGATGCACCCGCAATGAGCGAAAAGGATCTTTGCGAACTCCATCAGCGGTTGTCCGGGAAGTTGACGTCCCCATTGATCTCGCGGTTGGCTGTCGTTCCATTTTTTGACCTCACGGACACAGCCCGTCTCGGCATCGTCGCGATGTACGTCAAGCAGATTGAGGAGCGCTTGGCCGGGAAAGGGATCAAACTCTCATTCCCCGAAGAAGACGCCGTGCCCAAATACCTTCTGCGCGAGAGTGATGCGAGGCGACAATGGGGAGGCAGATACTTGGAGTCGTTCACTGAGGCTCAAATCATTGCACCTCTCAGCAAGGAGGTGCTCGCAAGAGGCAGCGATCGCAAGGGACCTCTGGTTGCGCAGGCACTCTTACGCGAAGACGGTGTGGAGCTGATATATCCAGAGGCAAAAGGAAAGGAAAGGGACAAATAGTGGCCGGCATGATTAAAGCAAAAGGCACTGTTATTATATTTACGATACTAAAATAAATTTTGGGCAGGGGGGCTTTTGTTAGTCCACCTTAATTTCGTGAAGCTCCGTTGTTGCTTCCTCCTTCAGCCGCCAGCGACAGAATATCGTTTTTGTGGGAGGCTCAGTCCCTGTGGGAAGCACACAACCCTCCCACTTCTCCCTGTCCCCGTTCATCTCAACAAGCCACCCCCATCGCCCGCCTTCGTCTTCAGTGAACACGCAAATCCTTTCTGGGTTGGAGGCGTCGATAAACTCCTTGGTCGTGGCCTTCAGGGTTGGATCAAAAGCTGCACGCAGAGGCTCGAGAGGGAAGAAGCGTTTCCCTTGACTGGTCTCCCTTTGAAAGCAAATCCATTGGGTTGGGTCGACCAAAAGATACCCATTGCTGTTTTTCTGTTTCCCCTTGTTCTCTGTGTTTTTTTTCCTGGTATCTGCCAGGAACAAGTCACCTTGGGAGGGAAAATTCTCTTGCAAGCCAGGGTTGGGCTGTAATTTGTGGGATGGGAAACTTGCAGAAGAGGTACTTAGGCCGAAGCACACCCAAATAGTTATGGGCTGCGTTTTTGACCTTTAGACAAAGGAATAACGCCACGCATCACGACGGAGTGGTATGTACACCACTCTCTTCCGAGCAAGAGCACAGGTGCGAGTGCCATCCCAGGGTTAGGGGCACCCGTTTTGTTCTCAACCACTTCAGCGCTGCCAGGTAGCCCTTGGCCGCGCAACATTCTTTATCCCAGGGACAGCCGTTCTCCCTTGCCCACGGATAAACATGAATAGAGCCTAGTGCGTAGGGATATTGGATATACGAGAAAGTGGCTTGGGAATTGATGCCTGTTAGACAGCTTGTATGAGGGTGAGTGTAGAGAAAAAACGACGACGAAGAAGAAAAGAGCTGGCACGTAGACGCCAAGAAACTAGCGCAGAAGTGCAAACGCCTAACCCAGAACACCAACAGGGTAGCCTAGCCACCTCGATTGGACTGCCTGGTCATAACCAGAAGACAGTCATTCAGTGGTTGAAGTGTCCTCTGATATAGTGCACACCAAACCCCGTCGGCTTTTAGTCCTCGAAGCGCTTTGTTGCGAACACACGGACTCTTGGGGTGCTGTTCCCACGATACTCTCTCGAAACAAATAAAAACCTTCTACTCGAAGCAGTCAATTGGTTTCCTTTGGAAGGTGGTCGCGGCGGGCAGCGGCCGTCCAGCTAAAAGTGTAGGGCGTTAAAAGTGATTTCGTCTGAAATTCTGCGCTGCCTAGCGCTTCCCCTGGAGTAGCGCTGTTCCGAGGGGAATAGTGCTGAGTTGCGCTGCTGGCAAGGCGTTTCTGCGCTGACTTTAATTCCGAACAGCTTCCCTCCAGGCCCTCATGTAACCTTCTGGGATCAGACCTGACAAAAGATTGCCCCAAAGCAATGATTCTATGTGCCTAGGCACAGACGAGAGGGCAATCTTGTTTAGTCACTTTTTCTTGGCGTCTAGGACAAACAGTGGGGATTCCAAAAGGAACAATACCCGTCCGTTCGGGATCCCGACGTCTGCTCGACTCGCCTGGGTCTTGTGGCGCTACAGCTTGGCTCTTCTGGTGGAGCGGTTTTGTTGTCCTCTTCGAAAATCATTGCCAGCCAGGCTTCTTCGCTTCAGTGCTTGCAAGGCAACGGATGTCCAGAAACCGATCGAGGGCAAAGGCGTGGCCGCTAGGAGACTCCCCCCTTGTTCCACAAGATTGGCATTCCCTTGCAGCCGAAGGATGGCCTCTCGCACGTCGTTGGGGAGCTGCAGACCAGGTAGGTTTGGCGCCCGCCTTTTTCTTGCTGGCTGTTTGATGTCTGGCTTTGGGTGTTGCGCCTTTGCTCTCTTGGCGGACTTCTTCTTGCTCCTTTCTCGGATGCCATACACGTCATCGTTGAAACGCGGCATCCCCAGTGCAAGCGCGCCTTGAATTGATCGGCAGAGGAGGATCAGAGGTGTGGCCGTTTTGGTCCTTATTGCCTTTTTCTTTTCTGTTTCCTCAAGATTCAACGTGTGCGCGCGTACCATCTTTGCGTGGATCACCACCGCACACGACTCTGTGACTACCGTGAGAGAAAAGTCGAGCGAACCAAGAAGGCCTTGCAAGAGAGGGCGCGGTTGCCCAATCGAAGCAAAGGGGGGAGACCCCAATTAGGGATTGCAGGGTACCTACAGAAAGGAGAAATCATGGGACTTGATCAACCACAGCTGCTGCAAAAAAAAGGCTCGCAAAGTTGAAGCCTTGTGCAGTCTTCCTCAGTGCGTCTCGAAAAGTTCATTTTTTTGATTTGCCTGCGAAAAAATAATTTAGAATGTGTGTCATTCTCATTGGGCCCGCTGCAAAAAAAAAAAAAAAAAAAAAAAAAAAAAAAACGAAAGAAAAAAAAAAACTAAAAGGTCTCTCTAGAGATGGAAGCAAAGACCACAGGGGATACACAGGAACAGATCCTCGCCAAATTGGGAGCTTTAGAGGAGCTACAACGGAAACAGCTAGAGGAACAACTGGAAATGAAAGCGGAACTCTCACAACTCCGCAACACCCAGCAAAAAGAGTTCCAAGAGCAGAAGGAGCAACGAGAGAGGACGCTGTACTGGTGGCAAAAGCTTCCATTCGTGCTCTGGGGTTCAGGCAAAGAGTCGCAGAACGGCGAGGATGAGACCACGCCACCCGATGCAGCACAGGAAGTCCCGCACGACGAAAAAAAGGATACCAAAAGAAAGCGACCCAGCAACATAATCGCGCTTCACGGCCTCACCAAGTATTTCGCCTCCTTCCCCTCCGACCTACAGGAGTTTCTGCAGAAAGAGTTTGGCGCCGGTGTTGCTGTGGAAGTTGTTCAGTACGAACATCTTGGAAACAAGAAACCCACGCTGGTCTTGCAATGTATCGCCACCAGCAGCATGCGACCCGCCGGTTGGTCACCGAGCACCATGACACAGCTCCTTGACAAGCATCCCGGCCGAGTGGGGGTGTGTCTTCTCTGGATCACCTCGCCAAAGACCGTGGAATCGTGGTCGCTCAAGGATGACCATGGAAATGTGGGAGGAAAGGGTTTGGTTGTCGGATTTTTGTTCCACCCAAAAAACAATGTCCTGTGTGGGGTGGATGACTCGGCAGTGAACAAGCACCACCTGGCCATGCTGGCTAACCGCTTGCGCAACCTCCAAACCTGTTAGGTTGAAAATAAAGCGAAAAAAAGGGGGACATGATACTCCTCACTTCACCGTTATCGTAGCACTAATACCGAACGGTTAACTAGTTCATTCTACTCTAGCAATGGAAAACATTTGATTGTGCCCAGTGCCTCTCCCCGAAAGACTGCTCCCTTGACTCTAACCCAAAAATCTTAGCTTTCCCTCCGTCTTCCTAGTTCTGTTCCTTAATCCTTTAGCGCCCCACCACAACGCTATCGCCCCTTCCCCGCCTGTTGGGAGGAGGTGCCTTCCCTCTCATTTTTGTGGGCATATCACCAGCCAACTCAACTGACTACGGAGGTACTCGTGGTGAACCCCTTGCCTTGTCGACCCGTGAGGGGGGTCTGCCAATCGCATGCCACTTCACCTGCATACGGCCAATTGGCATGGGTTGATTCACATGAAGGAGGTGCGCTTTTTGCTCCATCAAGAGGAAGAGACCTTCAAGACCGAACTCCAGATGTGATTTTCTTTTCTGGATGGGTATCGTGTACCTGAACTCACCCACGATGTTCAGTCCCCAAAACTTCAACAGCCTACATCCTCTGGGGAAACAAAAAGGGCTTGATATGCGTCACTGTGTTAGATGGGCAGAACAACCTCTCTGGGACATCACATTTCCCTACTATTTCCTGAACGACAGCATCCAAGTTCCTGGGAACCGATGAGGGGAACTTGATAGTTGCGTTGTTTGCTGGCGTTCAGCGCCGAAGATTGACACCGTCTTTGGAGTTTCAACTTTGCCAACTACCAGTGGGTGCCTTGCGATCGAGGGTATTTTGTCTATGCGGAAAACACTGGCACTCGATGCCCTTCTCCTAGCATCCAATCTCAGGGATCCTATCAACCACTGAGGTGAATATCGATATCCTTTTGATTGCTCAATCAATCGTAGCAGTATCTGATTCATTGGGCAATCTCCAATTATTTGTTTCATTGTACCCAACACAAATCGCCTTGTTTTCGTCTTGGTGATGCTGGGGACTCTTGTAGAGCAGTGCCTGTTACCGGCATGTATGGCCTGCTGTCAGTGCTGGAGGGCTTGAGGATTGGGCTTTGTACAGAATTGCATGGTGGCACAAATGGTCCAACAATAAGTGACGCGGCTGTCGCCTAGGACAACCACCCTATTCGGCGTCTTGTACCTTTACGGTGCAGGATTTGCGTGCGCTTTGACTTCCGTTGGGTGCTTGCGGGAAGGCTCATATGTTTATTTTCGTTTCCGTGCTAGCCTTCAAACAAAATGACTCGACCTTGTATATCCAAGCAGCTTCGTCGGGGGACAATGCCACCCGGAACGCAGTACATGCCTTGGGGCATGTAAAAGGAGCGTGGACGGCATCAGCTGATTTCGGGAAAGAAATCAAAACAATGCAGCACCTGTTCCCCACACAGGAAAAAACAAAAGACGTCAAATGATGTGGCACGTCCATTTGACGTCCGCTGGACTGAAAGTTTATTTGGGTGTTCACAATGCCATGCCAACTCTGGTTCCTCCATCGCAGTCAATCGCTTCATCGAGATCACGAGCTTTCAAATGATACCCATATTGGAGTCCGACTCCACCTCATGGAGTTAGTAATGCTCCTTGGTAGACCAGAGCTGTCATCTGCTCCCGGAATCAGGATTCGAAACCTTGATCGTAGCACACTGAGTACTAGAAACGACCTCCTGTCTCTGAGCTCGTCAACCAGTGGTAGAAGTCGAAGTCGAGTGTAAGGGTGTCTCATCTTGGCCACCGCCATGGGCATGTTGTATTTTCTTTCCTCTCTGAATTCCTCCCTGCCACTACCCAAGAACCAGGCCTCAATGTTGTGGAAGGTCTTTTCGGCTCCCTCCACCAACACCATCTGATAAAGGTACTTCGGTGGAAAGTAGCATGCGATTATAGTTTCCTTCTCCGCCCAAGATAGGTGAAGGTTGCGAATCCGCCTGAGAGAAGATATGGTTGTCTTCACTAGATCTGGGCCCAGCTGTAGCCTCCCTCCTGGTGTCAACCAGAATCCAAGGTACCGTTCGCCCGTGACCATGTGGAATGGGTGTTGGAAACCGACTTCATGTGGTGAGATGAGCACTGATTTGTTCAGGTTGACGGCAGATCCTGTGGAGTCATCGTATTCTTGTTAGATGGCCAGTACCCTGTCGATATTGTGCTTGTTTACCGCTACCACCATGTCATCGCAATGAGCTTGCACAAAGATCTTAAGGTGTGCCAACCGGGATAGCAATGGCTGTATGCTCAGTAGGAACAAGGGTGGAGATAGAGGGTCGCCTTGTCTGACCCCAGATGCGTTGTGGAACCAATCTCCGAGCTCTCCGTTGATGATAAGTCTCGAGCGCATCCCCCGAAGGAGGGCCATCAAAACATCACGAAGAGACTTTCCCACGCCCGACTTGGCCAGGCATAGGTTAATCCACTCATGGTCCACCCGATCGTAAGCTTTCTCATAGTCAAGGAGAACTGGGAAGAAGGAACGATGTCGTGCAAAGAAGTCCGCCACCCTAATGGCGGCCATAGCTGTGTTTCTGCCCCGTAAGTAGCCAGTTTGTTCGGGGCCGAAAAAAGAGTCGCTGAATTTTTGTAGCCTTGTAGCGAGAATGCCCGTGAAGATCTTACAGTCAGTGCAAGTGAGAGAGATGGGACGATATGATTCGGGAAGCAGCTTGTCCTCCCCCTTCTTCAGCAAGCACCGAATGTAGGCTGTGTCCCAGGACGGTGGAACCTCCCCGGAGACCATAGCCCACCGACATACTCTGAGGAGAAGTTTCATGAAACCTGGTACTGCTGTGTATACCCGATAAGGAAGCCCATCTGGCCCAGGAGCAGATGAAGACTTCTTGAGGGCGATATCCATCCCCTCCTGCACCGTGAGCTCCTCCTTTAGCGACTGTGTTACCTCCCTTGGTAGAACTATGCAGTGTGGCTGTAGGTTGTGGTTTGTGGGTCTGGCTGAGTACAAGTTTCTGAAGTGTGATGTCATCGCGTTGGAGATGTCCTGTTGAGTCACCTTGAGCGAACCATCTGCTGCTCTGATTGCTCGGATGGTCCTCTTCCTCCTCTTGTTTCACTTGCGCAGAGAGGAACCGATCTGGCAGCTCTCCTCTTGCATCTTTCGCCTTGATAAAAGCCATCTTGCGGCGTTTTGCCTCTTTTTCCAGGTGATCCGATAGGGCAGGACCTGGGGTGTCCGCAGGGACGGAGTGGGACACCTTTTATAATCCCATCACTCTTCCCCCCTGTTCCACCCTCACCCCGCTCTTTCCGGACCGATTTTTCGAACTTCTTAATGGCGACTACCACTTCGTCCTTGACCTCCTCCTAGCAACTGTGGAGTGAACGGTCGTCCAGCATCTCCCACTTCACCACTAGTTCTCACAGGCGTCCTGTAAGCGCTCTGGAGTCCAGTGATGACTCTTGTGCCCTCCAAAACCCCCCTTTGCCTCCATAAACATCAGCACCGGTGATCTCAACTAGGAGCCCCCTGTGGTCGGAGAGACCGTAGGAACTGGAGAGACTCTGTGTTGACACCACGATATCGCTATCCTCCCTACCGTACACTCGGTCTATGCGTGCAGAGCAGTTGTGACCCGTCCAGGTGTGTGTAGAACCAGCAGGCAAAGAGTCGACCAGACCAGCATCATCCAATAGCGCCGCCAACTCTCTCACACTAGGTGTTGGGCGCCACGTGCCTGACTTATCTGCAGGGTCCTCCACACAATTGACATCGCCAGCAAACACATCAAGGTCCGGAACCTTGGGTCTTATTCGCTGAAAGAACCTTCTTCGCTCCACCTCATGAGTAGGTGCATAGACAGCTCCGCACTTCAGCTCTCTGCAACCCTCCTTTCGCACGGAAGGATACAATCCTCCCCTCTGCACTCCAATCCTTTACCACCTTCACCCCCTTCCGCAGCGGTACCACGGAAACCCCTTGAAGACCTGCTTATTAGCAACATCCTCAAAAATGCTCCCCCGGAACCCTTGCAGAGGGTTATCCACCGCTGTAGTGTGAGTTTCCAAGAACACCACGAAGTCCACACCCAACGATCGTGCCACAAGCAGAAAAGAATCCGCCTTGCTCTTATGTAGGTTGGTGTCGTGCAACCCACGACAATTCCAAAAAAGACCCCTGATACCTATGTTAATTAGTTGCCGCCAGCTCTTTTAGCGGGGGCGGCACCCGCTACACTCCCCTTCAATTCCTCCTCTGCCTGAGCAAGGGCAGCCTTCTCCAAATCCAGTCGTGCTTGCAGAACACCAACCTGCTGAGCGGGCTCTGTTGAGCGGCCCTTCGGAGCTGCCTTCAACGTAGCCTTGGCACCATCCAGCATCTCTTGCGTATACGCCACCTTGGCAACGAGAGCATCGCGCTTCTTTTCCAACTCCTCCGCCTTGTCGGGATTTTTCCCCAACTCCGCTGTCGCTGGTGTGGCACTAGCTTTCTCCGCCAACATCCTCTCAAGAAACAGCCTTGGGCACTGAGACTTGGTGTGGCATTTGGCCTGGCAGTGAGGGCAAGTGGCTTCTCTGTTCATCACGGCGGTCAGAACGTTACCGCCCCGAAGTTATGCAAATTAAATTTGCACAACCTTTGGGGGGGGGCGACCTCGAAAATGATCAACGCTGCTTCAGTGGCTCTCCCGCTACGAGTGGTGTACAAATGCACTTTCTTCACATGACGAGGATCCAAGGCAACAGCTTTCGCCCAGGTAGTGACTTCCTCGGTTGTGGTCCTGACCGGGAGGCGCATGATTTTGCACTTGTAGTCGTTCAAGTCTTCGGGGGCGTCGTCGGCGACCTCGAAAACGAACGTCTTCCCTAAGTGAGACACCGTGACTGGGAACATAGCCTTCACCTCCTGCGCCCGCTGCGTCGAAGGGAACGTGAAAATGCGGCCTCCAAACTTGGGGGGGGCGACGTGCACCTCCGTGGCCTTGCCTATCAACACACCCAGCAGGGTGTCAACTAACGCGTTCGTGAATGAGCCCACGGAAGAGGGTTTGGGGACAAACACCCTTCTACCCGCCTCCGTTTCCCTAACAGGGACAGCCTTACAGGCCTCATTAGCTCGCGCACAGTGTTCCTCAAACATACGATCAATGTTTCCATTTTTCGAAACTTTGTCGATTGGGCTGTGTGATGAAACAAGTTAACCAAGCCAACCCCACCCAACCTTTTATAAAAATATAGAACTGGTCGACAAATTTTTCCTGAACGGTTCCACTGGCTGCTGCTCCCCTGCATCCACATCCTTCTCTGGTTCCTCATCCTCTCCCACACGCGCTGGGTTGTTTTGGATCACGCAACCCTGAAGAGCGTCAGCATGCATTGGAAGACAGACCCACCAACACCTCGGTGGACACAATTTCTTGCCCCGTTAGAAAGGAACTACGAAACCAAACTCTTCTTTGACACTTTCGAAGGACAACTGAGCGCCTTTAGTTCAAGTCTCGTTTGATTCCGGAGTCAACAGCGACACTAGTAGGAATAAGAAACTCTTTTGAAAGCAGCAAGAGCCCTGCCCTTCCCACAGCCCAGACAAACTCTTCTACTATGCTTATTGATCAGTAAGTTCATTATGTCATCCCCGAAAGCTCAATACTCATAGGGGGCTGTTCCCAGACTTCAGTCTGAAGAATAGTCCTTTATTCCGTGAAACAGGAAGTCGAGAACAGGAGTGTTTCATGGAATAAAAAAAATAAAAAAAATAAAGAGAGATGAAATGCAGTGTTTAGTCGGGAGTATTTAGCAAAGAACAAAGGAAGAAATAAGCTCAATAAGATGAGAGAACAACATCAAGCAAGAACTCATCATCCTCACCGAATCGGAAGAAGAGGAAGGAGCAATGTTGATCCCCAAAGCCAAAGAACTGTCTGTTCCAAGGAACACCAACAATTCAGGAGTTGGAGGCAACAATTGCACAGTTCCTTGAAGAGTCACCCATTGAGTGGTCTGAG
>Ga0209935_1001967_pt1 | contig 28029 bp, 27 predicted proteins | sample ThiBio_1000_plan_2_FD_183958 | JGI IMG/M metagenome (GOLD analysis project Ga0209935, IMG submission 183958) | Wastewater bioreactor microbial communities from Cape Town, South Africa - Thiocy_cont_1000_plan (SPAdes) | ecosystem: Engineered > Bioreactor > Thiocyanate-remediating >...
GGGAAGGTCGGGTCGGCGTCGGTCGGGAGCACGCCGCCGTGCACTAACATGGCGAGCGCCTGGAACACGTGCGGCGAGTGGTACTCGAGCGTCTCGAGGTGGCTGCTCGCGGCGCTGGCAATGGGTGTCAGCTCCGGCACCGAAGGCGACGCAATTTGGCGAGCCAGATGCGTAATCTTCTGTGCCAGCGGACTAGTGCCCGGACGCAGCGCGATGCGAGCCTCGGGCACCAACGCCAGACGAGTCGTATCGAGCATCGTGCGGCATGCCTCGAGCAGCGCACTGAGGTGCGTGTCGAGCGGCACGATGCTCGATGCTAGCGAGGTTGCCACCGATTGAGGTGTCGCGTGCTCGTCGACAGACAATACGCTCGTAAGGATGAAGGCACGAACGACATGTTGCGGTCGCATGAGCACGTGGAACATTGGGTCGACCTGGCGCACGAGTGCCGCGCACATATCGCTGCCAGAGAGCTCACCAGATGACGACAAGGAACACGAAGAGGAGGCCGTCGTCAAGAGGCCAATGGCCTCGGCGGCAAGCGATGAGAGAGATGCTGCCGTCATGTTGGGCGGTGGCGATCGATGATGCTGGGTCGCGGGTGGCGGCGCACTTTGGAGCAGCAACTGGCGCGCACCGAGCAACTGCTCGAGAAAGGCCGAGCGCTCGGTGAGCATCGAATCGTACCGACGATATGACTCGTAGCACGCGAGATCGAGCGCACGTCGTGCCTCGGTGCTGGTGCTGTGCTCGATGGCGGCCAACGAGGCCAGAGTGCCGGTGACGCCCGTGAGTTGCTGCGACGCGGCGCAGTAAACGCGCGAGCCGACGGCAATGCTATCGGCCTCCAGCGCCGCCGTCAGCAGCTGCATCCAGAGAGCGCAATATGTGCGCCCGGCGTACTCTTGCACCGGCAACGTGGCCACCAGCTGCTGGTAGTTGCCGAGCGCCTCGAGGCAGCGACGCAACAGAGCCTCGCGTCGCTGCACACTCGGCTGTACGGCGAGCGAGAGAGACATGAAGCTCGCGTGCTCATCGGCCGACACCATGCGGCTCGGAGACGAGTCGCCGTCTCGTACCACCACCGCCTCGCTGATGGCCAGATAGCACTCGCGCTGGCGTGCAACGAGCTCGGCCAGCGGCGTCGCCTCGACCTGCGCCACGAGCGACTGCACCGCTGGCCCGTGCAATACCTCGAGCGTACGCTTGTGCCGCTCGTGCCACATGGTGCATTCGCGCAACGCCTCGGACTTGAGTGTGTCTCGGAGCGACTCGACTTTGTGGCGAGCGGCCACCTCTTGTTGCTGCGCCTCGAGCAGCGCCTTCGAGGTCTGGCTCTCGGTGGCAGCGAGCGCATCGATCGAGCTGGTCAGCTCCTCGAACTGCGCCGCCAGCCGCTTCCGCTCACGCACGGCTGCCGCCACTTGCTGCAGTGGTGGAGGTGGTGGTGGTGTGGTGGTGGCCGACGAGGCGAGCGATTGCTGCAAGCCGACGAGCTGCTGCTTGAGCGAGTCCCGATGTTGCAGCAGCGAAACGTTCATCTCGTCGATGCGGGACACAAAGAGATTGAGACTGACGCTGAGTTCGAGGTTCTTCTGCGCCTCTCCGGCGGCCTTGTCGATCGTCCAGTCGACCAGCGGGTCGTACACAAAGGCCTCGAGCAGCGTCAGCATGATCTCGCGATTCTTGCGCAGAACGCGCAGCGTGTGCTCGCACGCAACGCGAAACACGCCCTCGACGCCCGTGACACCGAGCGCTCGCTCCATGTTCTGCGTCAAGCGGAACGGCACGGTCTCGGGCACTCGCAGCTTGGTGCCGCGCTCGAAGCAAATGTTGTAATCAATGTGCACAATGTCGCCAGTCTCAAAGTCGACGAGTATGTTGTCGAGATGCCGGTCACCCAGGCCGAGGATGTAGCCGACGATCGACATGACGGCCACCGAGCGATTGAAGCGCTGCGTCTTGTGCCACCACACGGCGCTGCTGGGGCTGCTGTACCACAACTCGTTCTGCAGCAGGTGGCTTGGCGTCTCGTGCACCAGTTGCACGAACACGCGCCGAACGATCTCGAGCGGCCACTCGTGTCGCGCCGTCACGTTCTTGACGCCGTGAGCCTTGAGCGCCGGTAGTAGTTTGCTAAAGAAGCTGTCGCTCGGCCGCATGGCGAGAGCGCGTGAGCTCGTTGCTTGCTGCCCCTGTTGTGGTTGTGGCTGTGGCTGTGGTGGTGGTGGTTGTTGCTCTTGGCCTGCAGCCGGTGACGCGGTCGAAGCGGGAGCATTGAGCTTGGCTTCGCGGCGGCGCCATTGCTTGTAGACCGAGTAGGCCGGCGTCACGCCTTCGACCCATTGAATGATGCCCGAGCGTGCCCCGAGCGGGATGACGGCATACTTGCGAGCGCGCAGCTGCCGCGAGGCGGTGTGCTTGTTGCGCAGCAGGAGTTTGTTGACGACGTCGAGGATCTGCATGATGCGCTCGTCGAGATGCAGGTCATCCTGGCCCTTGAGCAGGTAGGCGTACTTGTTGCCGTCCGAACCGAGCAAGATGATGCGCTTGGGCTTGGTCTTGGTTGGCAGCACGACGACCGCATTGTCGAAGGATTGAATCGTGACGGGCGCCGCCGCTCCGCGCACGGCCGCGAGGCCTGGCATCGACACGGCGCTGGCAGCTCCGCCGATAGTATTCGTGAGTGCGGGCGAGATCTCCGACAGCCCGAGTGCCATCTGCGGCTTGAACGAGCGGCTCATGTCCTTGGCGAGCGTCTCGAACGCGCGCCATGCCTCGTTGATGTCGATGGCCTCGGGCGGGTTCTCGAACGACTGGAGCGCCCGCGTGATGGCACCAGCGTACTGGTGTTGGAACCACTGCTCGCGTGGCGTCTGAGGCTCGCGCACCGCACTCGTGCGTGTGTGCAGCTCGCCGAGCGCCACGCACACGGGCTTGGTGATGGCGCGGTACTTTTCGAGCATGATGCGGCGCTTGTCTTGCTCGAGCAACGTCGCGTTGGTGAGCACACGAGACGATTCGTCGCGCATCGTGCGCGCACGCGCCGCTACATCGTGCCGCAATCGGTCGAGCAGCAGGATCCACTGCTCCTCCCAGAGCATCGTGATGCGCTGCAGCTCGCTGATCAGCACCTCGACCTCGTCCATGAAGCGGCTCGAGTGCTCGCGCAGCTCCGACACGATCACTTGCGATTGCTGGCGCAAGAGGCCATCGGCCGCTGTGGCGGCTGTCAACGTCGAACCGCTGGCCTTGCTCGACGACGACGACGACGACGACGAGGCGGCGGCCGCTGCCGCAACGGCTGCTATCGTGGCCATTGCCACCGGCTGCGCCGAGCACGCCACGACGGCCGGGTACGCCACGGCGTACGGGAACTCGCGGCCGAGGCGACAGATGAGTCGCAGCACCTGCTTGGCCACGAAGGGCTCAGGATGGCCGAGACGCGAGAACAACTGCGGTATGATATGCTGCCACGGCGCTGCGGGCGTTCGCTGCAAGCCGGCCTCGAGCCACTGCCGGAGGTCGTGACCGTGCTTGACCAGTAGCCGCAGTACACGCAACGTGGCGGTCGTAATGTCGTCGCCTTTGCCCTGCTCGATGCGGTTCGAACCCGCCGTCGCGGTCGTCGTCGTCGTCGCTGCCGCCCCAACGACACTCAAGTACGTCGTGTAGCACTGCGTCGCGAGTGCGTACGGCTGCAGCGCCCGCGCTCGTGCACTCTTCCAGATCTCGAGCAGCTGCTCACGCCCTTGGCCATCGAGCCATGGTACTGCCACCGACAGCTGCGCCAGCACCGCTTCGCGCACTTCGTCGGCCTGTGAGACCTCGGAGGAGCTCGAGCTGTCGTCGATATGGAAGCGTGACACGAGCTTGCGCACGGTCGTGAGCGTCTCGTCGTCGAGTGGATCCGGCGCTCCAGCACAACTGCTAAGCACCGCTTGCAGACGTGCCGCCTCGTCGAGACTCAGCACAACCTGCTGGCTTCGTGATTGTATGGCATCGAGCCCTCGCTGTCCCTGACGATAGGCCCACGAGCCATACGCCAGCCATGCGGCTGCAGCCTTGTCATTGAACTGCGTGGCTTCCAGCAAGCAGCGGCCGGCCAGTTGCTCGATCGATGATGTGGTCGTGGCGTCGAGCTCGGTGGAAGTCAGCGCCGCTAACTCGTGCAACAGGCTGTCGTGCGGCGACTCGCCAGTGGCCGCCAGCGCGTGGCGATCGGTCTCGAGCCACTTGGCGAGCTTGAGGAACACGCTCACTGACGCGCGGTTGTGAGTACTCGTCGGTGGCATGACCGACACTCCGGCCGCGGCCAACACCTGCGACTTGAGCATCCAGAGGCGCTTGATGGCATCACGCGAACGGCGCTGCGCGTACAGCAGCTTGGCGTTCTCGGCCGCAACGAACAGCTGCGAGTGTGACGACACGATCTCGCTCATACGCCGTGACGCCAGCTGGAAGTTGCCCTGCTTGCGAGCCAGTCGTGCCGACGCCAGTAGCAAGCTGTCATCGCTGACCGAAGCAACGTCCGATTGTCGCGACTGCTTGCTCACGAAGCGCTGTACACGCAGCACGTCGTTCCACGCACCGGCGTCGTGTCGAAACGCATCGAGACCGCCAAAGTTCGCTGGCACGCGCACGTTGCCGGCACTCGAACCGCCGTTTGCAGCAGCTGCAGCTGCAGCGAGCTTGTAGCAGCAATGCAATTGCATGACACACGCGTGCGCCAAGGTCGAGGATTGATCGAGTACCCGCAGTGCCTGCTCCAATTGCGTGAAGCACGAGTCGAGCGACGACGCTTGTTGGAGTTGGTGTTGTACGCCATGATCGTTTGTGCCTTCGTGTGCGCCTGCGAGATCGGTACCGTGATGGAAGCTGCGACGCACAAGTTGCTCCTCGCACATGAAACGCAGCAGAGTTTGGCGACTGTTCTGCACCAGCTCTTGCGGCGAGTTGGGTGGCAGCACCGACACGAGGTCCAAGAGATGCAAGGCCGCTTGCGGCTCGCCGAGATCGAATCGCGACAAGGCGTTGATGAAGTTGAGCTCGTGCTGCGGAACGTACGCGCCACTGAGTTCGTTATCGGTACACGAGCGGCGCAGCTCCTTGAGCAGCGTCAGCCAATTGGACAAGCCGTCCCAGTCGGCGAGTTGCGTGTAGCATTCGGTGAGTTGGTGCACGACGAACCGCACCACCGGACGGCTCGAGGCCTTGGTCTTGGCCTTGGCACCGGCTGCCTTGCTTGTTGACGCGTGTGGCTTTGCTGTGATGAGCGCGAGGTACGAGTCGATCGCGCGCTCGTACGAACCCTGCGCCTGGAGCAGCAGAGCGCGCAAGCACGGCCCAAAGTGCGTGCCGCTCGAGTAGGCGCCGAGCATGCGCGGTGCATGGCTGTTCGAGATGCACCCGGTGAGCGGCTTGGCACCGTGGCGGTGCGAGGCGCCACCGGCGCCGCTGCCCGGCAATGCCGACGAGTAGAAGGCGGCCAAGCCCTCGATGGCGTCGGGCTCGCGTACTGCTGCGAACGCGCTCGCGAGGTTCAAGAGTGCGTAGTCGACATCGGGCGCCAGCCGCCGCCGCAGCTCCTTGACTGCATTGTTCGACGGAGCGGACTTGCCAGCAGCGCGATGGCCGCCACCAGCCGTGCCGTTGGCGGCACCGGCCTTTTGTGCCGCCTCGGCGAGTTGGTAGCCCACTTCACCGAGGCGCTTGTGGGCGTGCGAGATGACATCGAACGAGGACGAGTTGATGACGCTCGCAATGAGTGCCGGCTGTCGCATGCGCATGAACCACTCGACACACGCACTGCGGTTGAGGCGGAAGAAGCTGGTGGCTGCCGCCTGCGCCGGCGGTGGCAACGCGAGAGCCGAGCCCTCGTGTGCGTTGTAGATCTGCTTCTCGAGCATGTCGACGAACTGCAACAGACTTCGAAGCGCGCGGTGCTGCAGTGCGACTCGCGGTCCCGAGCCGGCTCGAGCGATGCTCGGTGGTGCCGAGCCCGATGTGCCGCTGGCAGTCGACGATTGCAGCTGATAGTCTTCGTCGTACGGCACGATGCGCAGCAGCATATTTTCGATGGCCTCGAGCGTCTCTTGCGGATGCCCGAACGGCGTGCGTAGGCGCTGCTCGACGCAGTAGCGGCCACACTCCCAGAGCGCCCAAAACAAGGCCGTGCTACCGATGGCGGCCGGCTCCGCATGCTCGAGCAGCGGTGCATCGAACCGCTGCGCTGCTGGCTCGAGTTGCGCCGTTACGGCGCTCCACTGTGGAGCGGTGCCCGTTGGCGATTGTGCCTGTGCACGCAACGCCGCCGAAGCGCGGCTGGCATACATCATGCGCACGAACGTGTCCGAGATGCCACCATCGAGTCGCTGCGACACAAATGCCATCGTGCGCTGAAAGTGATGCGTGCGAAAGTTGGGCGCGCCACTCTCGAGATTCATGATGCGGCGTTGCAGCAGGCGCGCATTCGATGCGTGGCAGTAGCGCTCGCTCGCTGGCAAGAACCACCGCCCCGACGAGGACTCGAGGTGCTCGAGCCCGATGCCGCCAACGTCGGGCCGGATTCCGAGCGGCCCCAGCGAGCCGAGGAGATGAAGCAACGCTCGTCGAACGGTGGCATCGGCATCCGAGAGCGAGTGGAAGGCCGCCGAGCAGATGCGTGCCACGGTACTGGCGTCGAGCTCAATCTCGAGCATGCCGCCAGCGTCGTCGAGTGGCTGTCGCGTTGCAGGCACCGATGCGAGGCACGACAATAGTACCGCCGCACCAAGGCGCAAGTCCGAGTCGGTGTCGAGCAGCGTGCACAGGAGTGGGTCGATGAAGGGCGTGACGGCGAATGGGAATGACGGCGACGCTCGTGTCGAGCCCGGCACCACACGAGCGAACGATCGTACGGCTGCGAACAGCAGCCAGTCGAGTGACAGCAGGCGCAGCGCTCGCGGACACTGCGCATTCATGCTCTCAATCAACAGTGTACCGATTTGCACTGCCATTGCTGGTGTCACTTGGTTGCGCTCGTAGAGGCTGTGTGTATGTGTCGCACAGGCGCACGACGACCGTAAGAAACGTGACGACGAGCTCCAGTGCAAGCGAGCGTGCGTGTACCTAGCAAAGAGCTGAAACAAACACGATACTACGGCGAGCTGCAACACTGGTCGCTCCATGAGCGATGCGTGCGACAGCGCTGGATACTGCGTCACGACCCACGAGAAGGTCTGAGGCACGGCCGACTCCAACCGCACGGTGGTTGCGGCCAGCAGCGGCATGTCTAGCGCGAACAACACCTCGAGCTCGTCGACCTTGAGCTTGTTGATGAGCGGATGGTAGATTGGCGTCGCGACGCGAGCCGAGCCGGGAGTCTGCGAGCGATCGTAGTACACGAGGCGCGAGAACACACACTCGAGCTCCGAGTTGAGGTGAGCCAAGAGCGTCGGGATCGGTAGCCGCACGTCGGCAGCAAAGAGCGACTTGTACAATGCTCGTGCGCTCTGAGCCACTGTCGCGTGCTGCGAGAGTCTCATCGATAACATGAGCGACGTCGGTTCGAGCAGCACTTGCACACAGCTCGCAGGTGGAGGCGGCAGGTTCGCGAGCCCAAACACCTGGCGTGTGTGGAGCATCAGTATACCGACGCGTTCTCTGCCTCCAACCATCCATCGCCGAGGGGGAATGCACGTACAAACGTCTGCAGATCGAGCGCCGCCGTGAAGCGCGAGAGCTGTGCGGGCGAGACCTGCTGCGTTGTACAAGCGGTCTGGAACTGCGCGAGCTGTGCCATCGTCATTGCAACGATGTTTGCATGGTTGCGGCTCACAGCATCGGGAACTACGCGCGCCAGGAGCGTGATGGCGTTCCGAACTGCTCGCGCCACGAACGATTTCAATTCATCAACGATCGAATCAACCAGCAAATCGAACGAATGGCGTGTACGCACCGATGTCGATGGCTTTGACGGAGTTGAGGTGGTACGCGGCGCCGAGTACCAGGTTACTGAAGAGCTTGTCGAACGTCGCTGCTGGAACATCTACCACCTTGGAGTCGAGTGCCGCCACTATGCTTGCAAAGCAACTACAGTTCATCCAGCGATGCAACAAGTGAGCGATTGAGGTGGGGCTCAGCAAGCGGGCGCTCGAGACACATACGCCACGATGGCACTGAAGCGAGGCCTCTTGTCCTTGGCATGCGGCGCTGCCGGTGCCGGGAGCTGCGCGACCTCGTACGCATCGACCATCAGCGATTGCAGGAGACTCACCGAGAATTGCGCGTGCCAGAAGGCACGTGTGCTGACAAAGAACGCTGCCACGGTGATAGCAACGTCAGTCTCGATCGATGACGCTACGACAAGCCAAACGGCGGCGCAACAGCGCACCATCGATCTGCTCGCTGAATACTTGAGGCACGTTGATGTCGAGCTTCCACGCCACCAAACAATCGACGTAATCCTGGTTTGGCGCTTCGTCGTCAGCACTCAGGATGGTGATCGTGAAGAGGATGACGTACAGGGAACAATGGCCGAAACACATCGTGTGGTACGAGCTCCACGAGCGCTTGTGTGATCTCAAGCAGTCGCGTCAGGAGCTCGGCTTGTGCGTGCGACACCGAGCCGAGAACCTTGAGGCTGTGATGGAGGAGCGAAGTGGCATTCTGTGCCACGACCGGCGACTCGAGCGAGCGAACCAGCTGCACCGCGGCGCGGCAAAGTGGGCATTCAGTGCACGTCGAGACGGGCACTCTCGCAACGCAGACGAACCTCTTTGAGGAGCGCGAGATATCCAGCGGTGTTGTGGTGTACCATGTGCGCGAACAGCCACTTGAGGATAAACTCGATGTCGGGCACGAAGACGCTCGCAAGGCACACGACGTACGGCGCCGCCTTGTCTCGTAGCCGCGAGTCGCTGCACGACTATCGTCAGCGCACTCGATCGAGCTCGAGAACGAAGAAGGCGCAATCGAGAGAGAGAGTGTGTCGTACCGATCAGCGAGGAGCGCGTCAGCCACAGCGAGCAGCTGGTGCTTCTGGGCGCGGATGAGCTGCTCGTCCTCAAGCGCCTGCGCCCTGGAGCGCGTGGCGCGGCGCGAGATGAATGCCTGCAGCTGCCCGAGCGAGTTGAGCTTGCGCTGCGCACTCTCGTCGCTCGACGTGACGATGCGCATCATGTTCAAGAAGCTGGCATGTCGGCCGTTGGTGGGCGCGGTAGTGCTTGCCTTGCTCGAGCCTGCTGGTACGCGTGGTGAGTGTCGCAGTCACGAGACGATCGACTCAACACGAGCGACTGTACCTTTTGGCGATGCATTGGTGCTGCTCGTGGCGGCGGCAGAGGAGGAGAAGGGCGCAATCGACGACGACGATGATGGGGTTGTCGTCGCTGCAGTGGGGGTGGCATTGGTGGTGGCTGCAGCGGCAGCGACGACCGGGGATCGGGAGGAGGAGGGAATCGAGGTGGCAGTGCTCGTGCTGCGATCGGGAGACGACGACGCGGCGGCGCTCGGGCTGCTCATGGCGCTCGCACGGGCTTGCAACACTCAAGCAAGCGCTAGCTCACAACCGAAGGAGCCTCGATGATCAAGCTGTCGACGTGTGCTACTTCCTCCACTGTCGAGCACGCAACTGCCATCGATACGAGCTGGGAACGGGCGATAACAACAGCCAAACGGCGACCTCGCTCGCACGCACGAACGCACGAACGAACGAACGAACGAACGAACGACAGTCGATGCCCTCGCGCGCGCGCAAGCTCTGCTGCAACGAACGTGGAGCGAGAGAGAGAGAGAGAGAAGATACACAATGGCGAGCAACAGTCGTTGCTACGTTATCGCGTGCAGGCACAGAACAGGCAGTGTGGCGAGCGGATGTCGAGGCAGCGCACGCAGCACGGAGCGACGAGGACGATGGCATAAAAGGCGTTGCGTGGAACAGAAACCAGGCAGTCTCGTCCCCTCCTCGTCGCCGCTGCACCTTGTTGCTCTCAGTCCTTGTCCGCTGTGTTCTAACCGGTATCATGGCTTGCCCGCACAAGACTGAGAGTTTTGACGAAAAACTGTACGATGCTGCCCGTCTGGGAGACCAGGATCAAGTTGAATACGCTCTTGGTCAGGGAGGTAACGTCAACTGGCGTAATCCCAAGTGCCGGACAGCGTTGCTCGCCGCAGCGTATATGGGCCATGCGCATGTCGTACGCCTGCTGCTGGATAGAAATGCCGACATCAACGTCTTCGAAAGGAACCATTGTACTGCTCTGCATCTGGCCTCTCGTAATGGACACAAAGCTGTTGTTCTGTTACTTCTCGACAGAGGCCCCTCCCCCCACCGCACAACCAGTTACAAAACACCGCTGCACATGGCCGCGCAGTTTGGCCATGCGTCCGTTGTTGAATTGCTTCTTCGTCGGGATGCCCCAATCGATGCCAAAGCCAAGGATGGCGCAACGCCCTTGTACCTGGCCGCACAGAATGGCCATCAAGCAGTTGTTTCCTTACTTCTCAAGAGTAACGCCCATGTCGAAGACTCCACCTGGAGCCACTCTACACCGCTCCACATTGCAGCTCAAGAAGGCCATGAATCTGTCGTTGGATTGCTTCTTGATCGCGGAGCCTCAATCGATGCCGTCAATAGCAACAACTGGACAGCGTTGCACATTGCAGCGCAAGAAGGCCATGAATCTGTCGTTGAATTGCTTCTTGATCGGAATGCTGACGTCAATGCGACAAAGGGCACTTCGACAGCTTTGTTTTTCGCTGCTAAAGAAGGCCATGAATCTGTCGTTGGATTGCTTCTTGATCACGGAGCCTCAATCGATGCCGTCAATAGCAACAACTGGACAGCGTTGCACATTGCAGCGCAAGAAGGCCATGAATCTGTCGTTGAATTGCTTCTTGATCGAAATGCTGACGTCGATGCAACAAACCAGGACAATTCGACAGCTTTGTTTTTCGCTGCTAAAGAAGGCCATGAATCTGTCGTTGGATTGCTTCTTGATCGGAATGCTGACGTCAATGCAACAAACCAGGACAATTCGACAGCTTTGTTTTTCGCTGCTAAAGAAGGCCATGAATCTGTCGTTGAATTGCTTCTTTATTGCGAAGCCTCAATCGATGCCGTCAATAGCAACAAGTGGACAGCGTTGCACATTGCAGCGCAAGAAGGCCATGAATCTGTCGTTGAATTGCTTCTTGATCGGAATGCTGACGTCGATGCAACAAACCAGGACAATTCGACAGCTTTGTTTTTCGCTGCTAAAGAAGGCCATGAATCTGTCGTTGGATTGCTTCTTGATCGAAATGCTGACGTCAATGCGGCAAAACAGGACAATTCGACAGCTTTGTTTTTCGCTGCTAAAGAAGGCCATGAATCTGTCGTTGGATTGCTTCTTGATCGAAATGCTGACGTCAATGCGGCAAAACAGGACAATTCGACAGCTTTGTTTTTCGCTGCTAAAGAAGGCCATGAATCTGTCGTTGGATTGCTTCTTGATCGAAATGCTGACGTCAATGCGGCAAAACAGGACAATTCGACAGCTTTGTTTTTCGCAGCGCAAGAAGGCCATGAATCTGTCGTTGAATTGCTTCTTGATCGAAATGCTGACGTCAATGCGGCAAAACAGGACAATTCGACAGCTTTGTATAGCGCTGCCTCTCGTGGCCATGAGTCAGCCGTTGGATTGCTTCTTGATCGAGGAGCACTAATCAATGCCGCAACAACGAGCAACTCAACACCGCTGCACATTGCTGCCTCTCGTGGTCATGAAACAGTCGTTGGACTGCTGCTCGAGCGAGGAGCCGACACCGGGATTGTATCGGTACCGTCACTGCTTGGTATCGCTGTTGTGGGCGGACTGAAGTACTGACTGCAGAGTTAGAGGAACCAGCGTGCTAGAGGGACCGCATCAGAGGCTGCCAAAGTGCCTTCATTGCAGCAGCAAATTGGTGCGCCAGGCTCTGTTCTACCATTTCACCTCGCACGAATCAGTTCTAAACAACGATTTCCAACGAATAGAGTGGCCAAGGTTTGCTGTACTGGTTGAGCGATCTGTCTCCCTTGGGGGCGGCCAAACCCCAGTCACGGTGCATCGAGGAGCAACAGTCGCCCACCTCAAGCAATCGATCCATCGCCAGTGCACCATTGCCCCATCGCGTAGCCATCTACTGCTCCTGCACAACAAACACCTCGAGCCTCTCGATAACGACGACCAACTCCTAGATACGGTTGGAATCACTGAGCGTTCTTCGGTTTTCGCCACTCTGCAAGGTACTTCCAATTAGGTCCCTTAGCGGCCGAATCATTCGAGGTTCATATTTGAATTTGCTTACTTGGTGGATGCTGGTTGGTTGGCTGGGTGGTTCAGATGATGGAGCAAGCGTCCGACAACAATCATCACGACCACCAGCACCAACAGACCTACCAATGATTGATCGCGAGGAGCAAGGTCGACGATTGTACATGGCTTGCAAACTCGGAGACACCAAACAAGTCCGAGAGCTCTTGATTAGCGGAGCGCCGGTAGACTTCGTTGCAGTCCAGGAAAACAATCGAACTCCGCTGATTGTGGCATCGCAGAACGGCCATCGAGAGATCGTTTCGATATTGCTGGACTTCGGAGCGTCGAAGGATGCTCGATCTGGAGTACGCAGTTGTTGTTCCACCATACATTACCCTTAGTTCCGAACTCTAATTATACGTATACTGGAACTACATCGTTGATTGCTATAAAAGAATTCCGGCAAGACAGCAATCGAAGTTGCCCAGGATCAGGAGATTCGAGAGATGATTTACGCACGAGGTACGCCTTCTTCACCAGGCGCTGCATTTCGAAGGTCTTACGCTGTACTCCGTAGCTACTCTCGTGCAAGCGATTGTACAAGCACGAAGCGCTCAAGCTCGAGCCATGGCTGCCGAGGCTCGCGCCGATGAGCTCTTTGCTCGAGAAGCAGCATTGCTTCAACTGCAAGAAGCACGCGATTGGGCATCATCGTGTGAGCAACGAGCAAGAGATGCCGAGAAGAACTATGCCACTGCAGATGCTCGCTCTCGTAAGCTCGTTGAGCAGCTTTCTGCTTGTGAGACTCGAGCGAACGATGCTGAGATGAGATGTGCTGCTGAACAAGCTCGCTCTCGTGAGCTCGCTGAGCGGCTTCTTGCCTGTGAGACTCGAGCGAACGATGCTGAGATGAGATGTGCTGCTGAACAAGCTCGCTCTCGTGAGCTCGTTGAGCAGCTTACTGCCTGTGAGACTCGAGCGAACTATGCTGAGATGAGATGTGCTGCTGCACAAGCTCGCTCTCGTACTGTCGAAGCCGCGTTGCGCGATGCCAGGACGCTTGCCGCCAGGCAGGACGCAATCAGAGATCACCAGCGCCGCTGTACGTGACATTCGTCAATAACCTCGCCACATCCAAAAGCACTGTGATGAGATGCTAACTGCCATTTTAGCAATCACACGGCTCGAGCAACGCCTCAATCGCATCGAGCAATCGTTGGAACGAGCAAGGGACGAAATTTTCGAGCAACGATTCATGTCTGCCGCTTGTAGACGATCGGAAGAGTTTCGTGTACACGAAGTGCTCGGATCAGGAGACTTTGGCATGGTCGCTCTCGTGAGGTGCACGACACCAGGCTTCTTGTGGCGCGACAAGCAGTACGCGCTCAAAGTGTGCTTCAACTTTGATCTCGACTCGTCACGAGCTCGCAACGCGTATATCAACGAGTTCATCGAGCTCGTGAAACTTCCATCACATCCGAACATCATTCGATTCTTGTGTGAGTTCGTCGACGAGATACACGACAACATTCGAGAGTTTCTTCCAGATGCTGCTCGCGCGAGTGCCATCAAGATCCATCAAGATGGCAGTCAAACTTACCGAAAGACGCAGTTCTTCGTGCTGGAGCACGTCGAAATGAGTCTCGCGCAGTTGTTGGAAACAAAATTTGCCCCACCATCGATCGTCCCGCATGGAATGGTGGCGACGATCATTTCTCAAGTTGGATTAGCTCTTCGCCACCTTGATGATCATCGATTGGCTCATCGAGACCTCAAGACCACCAACGTTATGGTAGAAACGCGCGTCAACGAAGTTACGAACGAGATCGAGATCACTCGATGTGTTCTGATCGACTTTGGAACGAGCTGTCGATTGAACGAGCGAATGAGTTCGAAGCTCTTAGTGAGCGACACAGGAGTGATTCTTGGTCCATCGTGGGGAAATGCATGTCACATTGCTCCAGAGCTCCATTCGGCTCTCGGCGCGGCGATGCGAGTTCGTAGGGAGCACCCGGTGGAGCTCGATTACTCTCGACAATCAGTGTTCGAGCTTGGAGTTCTTGGATTCGAAATCGTCAATGGCAGTCATCCAGTGCCGGATTATCCAGGCAGTGCCACTCGATCGACAGGAAGGGTTCACTATGGCGATGATGACATTGTTGCGATATCGGCAGATCGACTCGGATCAGGACAAGCAGCGATGTTGAGAAGAGCGGTATCATGTGATGCCTCTCGTCGACCGTCTCTCGATGAGTTGATTCGATGTTTTGATCCGACAGTAGCGCTTGGAGTCGTCAACATCGTTTGATTCGGTGTTATTCTTGCCAATGTTTATTGTTCAGTACAAGAGATATATATTGTTATATTTATCGCATTTTGCCCATTCCAGCCAAAGCCCTCGTTGCTCTACTGGCTCTCTCTTTCTTTCCTCAGCCACCGCTCATCTTCTCGTTGCTCTCTCCCCCTCCCCCGCTCCATCATGACGCGCTCCAAGCCACAGGTGGTGGCTGCAGCGCTTCTCCTGCTCCTGCTGCTGTGCGTGGGACTCACTGTTGCTGAATGGCATCCGCGTGATCCGCATCCTCCTCAAGCGCCGGTGCCTCCGATGGCTCCTCGGGCGCCACAAGCGCCGCAAGGCCCCGTGCCTCCGATGCCGCCGACACCCGGCCAGCTCGGCACGCCAGGAACGGGCTACATGCCGATGGTGGCCGACGACCACCACCTAGATCCCACGAACATTGATGGCTCGAATCTCAAGGGCGACAGCTTGAGTACGCCCCCCTCTCGCGGCCTCTGAACGCGAGGCTCGAGCCTCAAGGACTGACTGATGTGCGTCGCAGGCTTCTGCAACAAGAACGGCTTCTGTGAGATCGCGTTCGGCGAGAACTGCGAGGTACGTCTCATGCCTGGGCGCCTGGAGCTCTTGTGCGCTTCGTCTGACACCTAGTTGCGTGAATCTCCTCGGCCGGTGTACGCATGATAGAACTGCGAGGTACGACGCGAGCAAGATGCATGCTTGGTTCTACAAAGTACGCGGCCGTTTGATGCTTACGCCACGCTGCTCCATCTAGAACGACTGCAACCTGCCCGGTGAGTGCTGTGGTGACGGCCTCTGCACCAACGAGCTCGGCGAGGATTGCAGCAACTGTCCACAGGACTGCTGCTGCGGCAATGGCCAGTGTGAGCCGCAATATGGCGAGAGCTGCGCGTACGTTTCGTCTGATTCCTGTCGTGTGGACGAACCTTGAGTGGCCACTGACGCACGAGGCGCCTGTACTGTCGAGTAGTAACTGCCGCACCGACTGCCAAGTTGGAACCATCTACGATTGTACGTATCGCGTGTCTCTCTCCCCCGCACGCTAGCTCTCTGGTTGTACTTGCCGTGCACCAATACTCTTTGGTACCAGGCTGTGGCAACGGTATTTGCGAGACCACGCTCATGGAGGACGCCTTCAACTGCCCGCTGGACTGCTCGTGCGGCAACGGCATGTGCGAGCCGGAACTCGACGAGTCATGCTTGTCGTGTCCCGACGACTGTGCCTCGTGCCAGCAGGGCATGCTGCCCTTCTTTCAGGAGCCCAAGCGTGGCCCGTAACGCTGCGTATGCCGCCACCGTAGCGCCGTGACCTCCCTCCCCCATTCACGCTTCTCGTTACTTTATTCGTGTGGTCGCGGCGCATCGTACATATTACACCACACGCACACGTCGTCAGTTTGTCTCATCTGCTAGAGCAACTGCTCGTCGCCGCTGTCGTCCGGTTCGCCGGGGTTATCAAGCATTTGCAGCACGATAGCCACCAGCTCGGTCATTTGCGACGTGACGCGCACGCCGCGAAACTGTCGCGATAGTTGCAGGTTGTCGCGCCCGCGTGTCAGCACGACGATCGGCGTCTCACGCCAGTTGTACTGTGCGCGCAACCACTCGCACACGGTATGCGCCGCGAGCGTTCCGCCATCCTGGCGGCGAATGGTGTTGGTGACGAACAGGAGCTTGTTCTTGCGCGCCTGTCGTCGTGCCTTGAGCCGATTGCTGGCGAGCCACTGCCGAAGCTGCGAGGCCGTGGTCAGTGCAGCGACGACGAGCTTGATGTGGCGCTCGGCGAGCAGTGTGCGCAAATGTGCCACGACATCTTGGTTGCGCTGGTGTGAGCTGTCGACCCAGAGGATGCGAAACGCCTCGCAGCGCCGGTAGTATACGAGATAGCGCGGCAGGATCTGGCTGCGCGAGAAGAGCACAATTTCGTCGGCCGCTGGCTGCTCGTGGAGTGCCGCCGGATAGCCACGCGAATTCACCAGCACGTAGTGCGAATCATAGCCTTCGACTTGCGGCTTGCCATGGAGGTTCTTGCGTAGTCGTAGTGGCAAATGAAGGTCCGAGAGTGGATCCTCGACCACTGGATATGGCTGTCAGGTATTCACAAGCTGGTGAGTCTGGTACTTCATTTTTCGTGTCTCTCTCGCTCGCTCTCGTTGAGTGATACCTTGCCAAGAAGAGTCCAACAGAGGAGTAATGGCCACTCCTCTTCGACTTGTTGCTTTTGTTGTTCAAGGTAACGCGCCAATTCAGCAGGATCGGTTATCGAGAGCTGGTAGCTTCGCTTTGCAACCTCGTCGCGCCTGCGCAAGACACACTCGACTTTAGTATGGGTTCGTTCGTGCGTGTCTGGCTTGTGACCAGTGGTACCGTTTGATTTGTTGTTGCCGAATGTAGTAGTCGCTGTAACTCGGATATCCAGACAAGTAGATTCCGCGCCCTGCCAAATAGCACGTTCCGTGTCATTCATTGTTGCCTCTCTGTCTCTCTCTCTCTCGCTTGCGCTCTCATTTGACATACCGTAGAAACCCTCATCACGTACGACGATGGTGTTCTCATCCAAAGGAGCTGGCAGATAAAAGTTGCTTCGTGCAATCTTTTGGCACACGGGTCTCGAGGTGCCATGCCACGCCATCAGCAGGTTGACTTGCTCGTTGCCACTCACGCGCACCACGTATTTCTCGAGCTGCTGTATCACCCATTGGCGTTGTTGGTGCATGTACGGCGTGTCATCTTTGTTCCACATCAGCGTCGACTCGAAATCTTCGTCACCGTGCTCGTGAGGTAGAGATCGGCGAGTTACAACGGGTACTGTCGAGTCCGAAGCCGACGATGAGTCTGTCGCCAAAGTGGCTGGTGGAGCAGAGGGAGATGTCGTAAGCTCGCTTGTGACGATATTGGTGCTGGACAGCGTGGTGCTCGAGGTTGGCGTGGTGGTCGTGGTCGTGGTGGTGGTCGTGACGGTGACCTTGGTGGCGGCTTGAGTCGCGGAAAGAGTGGGCGACGTGTGTTGTTGTTGAGGCTGTTGTGGTGGGCGGTGCTGGAGCATCTCACGCTCGAGAATACCTCGAAAGTACTCTTCGAATTGCTGCTCGAGGCGTGCGTTAAAGATGAACTCGACACGCTCGAGTACGAACTCGGCATCGTCATCGCGGCTGACGAACTTGTCGAACCACTTCTTGACGCGTTGGTATTCGGCCACGCATGCGGCACTCGTCGAAGTTGCAGTGAGTGTCGTGTAGCCGACGTAGCCGTGTTGCAAGCATTCGTGCCAAGTCGGCGTGCGGTCGAGCTTCACCTGCACTTCAGCACCGGTCGCACGATCGATATCGTACCAACGGCACTCTTGCAGCAGCTGCTCCGAGCTCACCGGGTCCCACCAGTTGCGCCGAGCCGCTGGCTGTGGCTGCTGCGAGTCACGTGACTCGTGGCCCCAACACGGATCAGAGGAGGAAGTCCTCGGAGCCAGCGAACAGCTGCCGTTCTCCCACTCGGCGACCAGCAACTCGTGGCCCATACGGCACATCAGCCGGTCACTCGGCGGCGGTTCGTCGGCAAACAGCAACGAGCGCTGCAGCGGATACCACACTGTTCGCGACGCATCGGTGGCAGCCTCCGTGGCCGGGATGCTGCTGCTACGCTCGGGTGACGTGTCGAGTACCGCGCCGCCGCCGCTGCTGCTGCTGCGGAGGGAAGATGGGTCGTCGGGCTGTAGCGCCGCCATGAGCGGCTCGTACAAGCCGGGCACTTGGCAGCAGCGCGAACACAGGCGCAGCTCGACAATGTTGAGGCCACGTAGTTGCTGCTCTTGAATCTGTTCGATACGCGCTCGCAGCTCGCGCATCAGCGTTCGTACGCCTTCCACTGGACCAATCGCCACGGCGACGATCGAGGCCGAGGCGGCTTCGTTCGTGAGAATGGCCGACGTGTCATCAGAGTCGTTCTCCCACGAGATGAGCGCTTGGCTTGAGCGAGCATTCGAGTCGGCATCAATGTACACCACCAAGGCTCGACAGCGAGAGTCGGGTTGCTCGAGAAGCACGCCGTTGCGGTAGAGCTTGTAGCGTGGGTCGTGCCATTCTCGCAACTGCAACTGCAGGCGAAAGAAGAGCTCCAGTGGCACGCCGACACGAGAGCACCGCCACTGTCGCCCGATCCACCGAATGTCCTCCTGCGGCTCGGCCGTCGGCACCTCGCTCGAGACTGCCGCCGGAGGCAGCAGGAACAGATGTCCCTCCGGTCGTAGCATCGGGAAGAGCACGCCTTCGATGCCGTACGCCATGGCAGCAGCGCGTGCCGAGATCGAGAAGCACAGCTCGAGTCGCTCCATGAGTGAGAAGAACTGCTCAATCTCGTCGGCGCTCTCGAGCACGCTCTCTCGCTCAGCCTGCAGCACGGCGTTGACTCGCTGAATGACGACGCTCTTGCTGACGATCGAGCCGCGCACCTCGGTCGAGGATACTTCGCGACCGAGTAACATCTCGAGGTGCTCGACCGGGCATACAAAGATCGACATGAGCTTGGCCAACACTTGCGGTCGAGAGCAAATGACACCGGATGCCGTGTCCATGACGATGACGCCGATCGCATGGAGGTACTCGAGGCAGCCGCATATCTCGCTCTCGCTCAGGCCGCAATCGCGGTTTTGGAGAATGTCCGATACTTGCAGAAACAAGCGACTTGACGACGGTGGCACTCGTGGTGGCACGCCCTGTCCTAAAGTGCCTGTGCCTGTGGCTGTGCCAGTGGTAGCAGAAGTGGAAGCAGTAGCGGAGTCCGGTTCAGAAGTGCGGCTCTCGAGATTGGAGGTGCTCGCTACCACGGCGACCGCAGCACCGAGAGCCAGCAGCGACGAGGACGAGGATGAAGCCGAGGAGGACATGGAACCGGATGAGATGGAAGACGAGGACGAGAAGGATGGCAGCAGCGAGAGTGCCGAGCCTGAAGTCTGTGCAGCTGGAGTGGCGGCCTCGGCGAGCACCTGCTCCGACGTAGCCGCCAGCATCTCGTTGAAGAACTTGCTCGTGATGCCGCCGCCACTCTCGATCGCACTGGCGACACGCGTGTAGTACTTGGGCACGCGTGACAGATGTTCAGAGTTCATCATCTCGCGGGCGCTCTTGGCAATCTTGCGCAGAATGGTGTCGAGCAGGCGGTCGGTCTCGCGGCGGTCAGCACCAAGCACTTGTGTGCGAATACCAGTCACGAAGCACCAACACACGATCGGAAGTGGCGATTCGCGCATGATGCGCTCGTACAACAGCCGACGCTCGTGCACGAGGCTCGGGCTGTTCTTGATCGTGTCGAACTTGGTGCCCACCAGCAGAATGCTGACGCCAAAGCGCCAAATGTCGCGCAACTCGGCCTCGGGCAACTCGGAATCCAGCAGCTCGGGATCGGTCATGTAACTCTCGGGGTCGTCGGTACCGGTGCGCAATGGCGTGCTGAATCCATTCTGTTGGTACAACGGCAGCTTGTACTGCAGAAAGTGCAGCCAGTGCTTAATGTGTTGTTCTTGTTCGGCGATCGGCAGCGAGAGATCGACCACAATCACGTAGATGGCGTAGCGAACCGATAGAAAGTACTGTGTCGGTCAGAGATACCACCGAAGCAGCTCATCAGTATCAGTAGCCTCTCTCTCTCTCTCTCTCTCTCTTGCGACACGCAAAAAGGAAGCGTACTTGATGCGTGGTAATGTACTGAAGTTGCCCAGCAAAGTCATAGAGTGTGAATTTGATGGTCTACATATTTCGATCGATCGAGTGTACTCTCGTTAATCATCGATCGTTATCATTGTGATTTGCCAATAGGAATATGCAGTGTGCCACACGATCGTACGGGATCAAGAATCAGCGTCTCAGCGTCAGTGTCGATTCCGATAGTCGATTGGATCGATGGCGAAGAGCGTGTGCGTTGATGAGTACGTCCACGCGGTTCGCTCGGTAGCAAGTCGGGCCCGGCCGAGGCATTGAGCGGGCTCGCGAGAGGCGGTGGCATGGGTGCGACCTGATTGCCGGAGAGCGTGTTGTACGCGAGCTGAAACCACGAGAACACTGGTCGAGCGATCGACTGCTCGAGCTGCTGGAGCGCGTACAGCAACGAGGTCTTGCCAGCACCGCCGTGACCGAGCACCAGCAGCTTGAGACGCTTGTACTCGACGCCGCCCTTGATCTCGCGCAGGAACTTGAGGATCGCATCGCAGCCTTCGTTCTGAATGCGCTCGGGCGGCAGCAGCAGGTCGGGATTGTGGATGACGCTGAGTGTGCGCAATGACGTCATGTCGGTGAGCCAGTCGGGCAGGTTACGCAAGCGATTGCGGCTCACGTCGAGCTCGATCAGCGTGTTCTTGAGCGGTAGCAGGTTGGGCAGCACTGACAGGCGGCAGCTCGAGAGGTCGAGGCGTGTCAGGGTGCGTAGGCACGTCGGTGACGCCAAGAGCCGCTCGCACAGCAACGTGGCCTTGGGTTGCGTGAGCCACATGTTGTCGCTCTTGTCGTGTGCGAACGCGAGCCGGTCGAGCGCGCCGCTGCTTGCATCGCGCAGCACGTTGGCCAGTCGCGCATTGGTGGCTGCCAGCGCAAAGATGTCGTCGCAGTACTCGTCCTGAGAGCCGTCGCTCTTACTAATGTTGAGCGTCGTCAAGAGAGTGTTGTGGTTCGCGAGGCACTCGACGAGCGCGCGTTCGCCGTCACGTTGGATCGCCGTCAGATGAAGGTTGAGACACGTGAGAGTGCGATTGTGCTCGAGCGCCGCCGCCAGCGCCATGGCGCCGTCATCGCCGATCGAGTTGCCGTTCAGCAGCAGTACCGTGAGCGAGCGATTGCATGTGAGGGCACTCGCGAGTGCGCGGCATCCCTGATCACCGATCGAGTTCGAACCGAGTGAGAGCATCACGAGCGACGTGTTGCAAGACCTTGGACTCGAGAGAGGTGGTGACTCGAGGTTGTTGGTGCCATTTGTACCACAACTGCTGTCTGATGTGCTGGTGTTGCCGGTCGAGGTCGAGGTCGAGGTCGAAGTGGCGCTGTAAGGTGTGAGTACCTGCGCGATGGCAGCGGCACCAGAGTCGCCGATCGCGTTGCCATTGAGATACAAGAGCCTCATCTTCGTGTTGACACGCAGCATACGTGCGATCGACTCTGCACCCCGATCACCGATGCCATTGAGCTGCAGGCCCAACGACGTCACGGACTGATTGGTCGACATGGCGTTGGCGATGATCTCGAGCCCATCGTCGCCGAGGTTGTTGTCGTCCATCGAGAGGCTCGTGAGCGACGGAAGATTCAGCAGCATCAACGATATGCCAGCGATACCGGCAAGATCAAAGACGTTGTTGTGTATATCGAGCGTACGCAAGCGATCGAACATGTGTGCGTGAGAGTCGATGACCTCGAGCAGCTCCGACGCTTCATGCTGTCCGATGCTCGAGTCGAACTGCCGAATCGCGAGATACTCCTCCTCGATCTGGATCGCTTCCAGAACCAATGCGCCAAGCGTTGGAGCTGGAGCTTCGAGGAGTTCGATTTGAATCATCGTGTCAGTGTTGTTTGTGGAGTCGAGACTCTGTGGTCGTTCGTGCCGATGCCACACACACACAGAGGTGCTTGCGCGAGCCAGCGAGCGAGAGAATGAATGTCGAACTCGATCTCGATCTCGATCCAGTTGTCACACACCACCACAATCATCGCTGTGCTGTGCGGTTCGGGTTGATTGTCGCGTTATTTATTGATGTACTGTTGGTGAACGGGTTCAATGAGGAGTGGTGTCGTGCGGTGGACGGGACCGATCTCGACGCGGCGGCCAACGATAGCGGCCGGTTGGTTGGCGCTGTCGCTGTGCGCGGTGTGGCTCGTGTCGAACGTGCACGCACTCTCGCAACCACCTGACGTCCTAGAAGCCACTCCAGGCTGTAACGTTGTTCGATTCAGATCGGTCTCTCGAACCGAACACGAGTACTATGCAGTCGTGGTTCCTGCCTCGCGCGAGTCGCTCGTGCCGCGACGATTTGCGCCACCCAAGGCCGCGCTGCTGCAACAACGCCCGCCGAGCGACATCATGTTTGGAGTGGAGACGCCTGAGTCGCGAGAGGCGCATAAGTGGGACCTCGCCATGATGCCATATCGATTCGAATCGACTCGTACATTGCTCGAGGCCGATATGGCGCCGCTCGCCTTGGCAGTGTGTCGTTTTCAGGTGTGCTGCTGCGGCTCTTGGATCGTGCGTGTCGCCGAGCGCTCGCTCGCTCGCTCGCTCACTGCATGAGTGATACAGGACCAGAACCTGCACCGCGTGGCATTCGAAGAGCAAGGTGACGATGACGATGCGTTGTTCTTGAGCCCGCTGTCGAACGATGCTGCAGCTCGCATCGTCGTATCGGTCGACGCGCCTGCTACATCGTTCATGCACACGATCGGGCCGTACGATGCAATCGAAATGAGCGCCGATGCACACTTGATACCGCGACTTGGGATCGTGATCGACCGAAACACGACACGAGATCGTGCAGCCAAGTGCGCGTCGTTGCAATGTCTTGCCGCTGCGGCGGTGCTGGTGCTCGAGGTGTGCAATGATGGAGGCCATCGCACGTTGGCCATCGGTCCGTTCATGCAGATGCTCGAGGCCCGTGCGACCGACCAGCACATCGATGCTCTCCTGGCCGATGTGTCGATTCGAGCTCACGAGCTCGGCATCCATGCGTTAGCGCTCGATGCGAATGCCGCCCAGACACCAAGCGAACAGCTGATGGCGTCCGTGCGCGCCTACCTCGCGACCGATGATGACTCGCTAACGGCAGGCAGCTTGGTGCTGCTGCCAGCAGCGCCTCATTGGGTTGGCTCACTCTCGTTGAGAGCGCACGTTCTCGAGCATGCCACCAAGCACTCGGCCGCTACAGAGCCTCTCGAGTACTCGCTCACACTCTCAGCGGCATCGACAGCCGGACACTCGTTTGGAGCCCAACGCCACGCTCTTCGTATCTTGCCAGAGCCAGCATCGCCGCTGAGCACTCACTGGCTGACGGCGGTCGCCGTATCAGTCATCATCATCATCATCATCATCATCGTGGGCGCCATGTACACTCAGAGAACCAGCACTACTGTTCCCAAGGCCAAGCGACAGTAAACCTGAGCGCGCTCTTCTTCTTGGTAGCTTGATAGATAGATTCGTTGGATTGGAGCGGTAGGAACAGCACTCACTGTTCCGGTGCTTGCTCTCAACAACAGCACAGTGAGTCTGGGTCTTCGTCTGTTGTGTTGCTCGCCACTCGCTCTCTCACCATCCATGGATGCTCGGGCAGTGTTGGCTCACGAGGAGCTGAACAAGTTCATGTTCTTCCCGACCAAGACGCAAATCACGTACACCGACACGATCGGGCGATTCGAGCACGTTGCTACCGAGGGCCTTGCGCCGTGTGAGCCCGAGCACTTTGATCTGCTCGCGTACGTCAAGATATTCCACAACGATCCGGCCGGCAAGACCCTCGTGTACTTTCACGGCAACGGCGAGAATATCGGCTATCCTGCCTTCGTGCTCGCCCATTCGATCGAGGAAGGAGGCCAAGACCCGCTGCGTGTGTTGCAAGACGCGCACGTGAACCTGGTACGCACGAGGGCTCGCGCGCTCGCAAGAGCGAGAATGCACCTGCTCATGTGTGCCGGCCGGATCCAGGTCTTGTGCGAGTACCGCGGCTACTCGAATCAGCCTGGCTTCCAGACAGCGCTGGCGCTCCTCGAGGACGTGCGCCGCTTCCACGACATGGTGGTCGAGCGGCTGGGCATTCCGACCGAGGCCATGATCGTCATGGGCCGCTCGATGGGCAGCATTCCAGCCATTCACTTTGCGCAGCAGTATCCCACCATCGCGTACGTGGTCGCAAGGCAGCGCAGCCGAGAGGCATCTTAATGTCTCACTCACGAGGTCGAGTCAAATTGGATTGGCGATGGTAGAGGTCTTGCGATCGATAGCGGCATGGCGGACCCGCGGTCGCTGTTCCTGCCCCGGCGGCAGAATGCCGAAGAGCACGCGGCCGAGGGCGTCACGATACCGAGCGAAGCCGAGCTCGATGCGGCAGTGGTCGAGCTGCTGCTCAACCGCACCAAGATACGCGACTACGGCGGCCCGGTGCTGATACTGCACACCAACGACGACCACATCATTCCGTTCCAGCAGGCGCGCGAGCTCTTCACGGCCGCGGCGCAGCTCGACGAGTTTCCTAGTGCACCGAGCGCCGAGGCCGAGAGCTATCGCGTGTACAAGAGTGCCGATTCGCGCGTGACGCTGGTGCAGCTCATGATCGGCAGCCACAACAACATCTACGCCTACAACGAGGCGGCCTACTCGCAGATGCTGCGCGAGTGGACGATCGAATCGTGCCACCACCAACCCCGCGATGAGGCAGCCGCAGCACGACGGAAGCTCGGGCGCGCTCGCTGTGTCGTCTCGTGATCAACCTCTGTTCCTCCAACGATCAAAAGAGCGATCGACTGATAAATGCCCGATATGTAGCGTACCCTACGTGGAGCACGACAGGAGCTCTCCTCCTGGCAGACCGACGACGAGTACGAACAGCAGCAGCGGCGCGGCAGCGTCCAGCAGCGAGGAGGCCGAGGTGCCGTTCGTGTTGCTTCTTCTTCTCTTCCTCGCCACCGCCACCGCACCACCACCTCCTCCAAACGCCACGTCGAGGCCTCGGTGCAAGCGCTCGCTGTGTGTGTCTCCCTCTATCCCTGTCTCTCTCTCTCTCTCTCTCTCTCGACCTCTTCAGTCGTGTCGGTGTGTGCGCGAGGTGTACGGCGTAGCGAGTGTGGCGTGGTGTCTTGAGTCGTGTTCGTGTGTATCAGTCGTTCGTTGGCTACTTCCTTCCTTCCTTCCTTCCTTCCAACATGTTGAGCTTGCTGGCACTCGCCATCGCCTTGGTTCTCACCATGGTGGTGTTCTTGCGTTACATGCGTCGAGTACGTCGCCCGAACCATCCAGGAACCATCGTGCCTGTTGCTCCAATGAGCTGCTCACCGTGCGTGTTTGTGCGCGCACCACAGCCCGAAGGCGCTCCACCGGCTGTGAGCGTACTCGACAACCTGCGCTGGCTGCGGGACTTTCGACGCCAGCCATTCGAGCTCGTGACCGAGTTCAGCGCCAAGTACGGCCCGGCCTTCTCGGTGCGCATGATTGGTTTCCGATTGAATGTCGTGGCCGACCGCGAGTTCGCCGAGGTACGGCCAGCGTTCCACGTCCAACACGCTTGCATCGCGCTTGTATTCCTCGCCCGCGACGCCAGTCTGGCGGCGGTAGCAGCAGCAGCCATCCCGTCCTCTCGTGCTCTCAGCCTACACAACCGAGTACTGAGATGCGTGATGGTGTGCGCGTTTGCGTAGCAATACTTCTTCAAGGCCAAGGAGCATGTGCTCTCGTTCACCGGAGTGCTCAAGGTACCCTTTCGCTACCGCACTCTCCCGCGCGCGCGTTATCTACCGACCTACCTACCTACCAGTGTTGCCGAGTCAATATCCCGCCTCGACTCTATTTATCGTGCTCGGTCGTGGTAGCGGCAGTAGTATCGCTTGCTTACGCACTTGCAATTGGCTCTACAGCGCTACTTCTTCCACTGGTTCCCACCGAGCTTCACCTACGTCGGCGCACAGATCCCCGAGTGGCAGACGGCCGAGCGTTTGCGCATCGTGTACCAAGTCTTTTGTACGTGCGCCCTCGGATCACTCGTGACTTCCAATGGCCAAGTTCATCGCCTTGACTGACTGACGATTGGTCCACTAGCTCCGCCTCGCATCCCTGCCTTCCTGCCGGTGGTGATCGAGGAGGCCGAGCAGTTCCTCAGCATCCTCGCCAAGCAACGCAACGTGCCCGACTTGCACGCGTGCATCAAGGTGCGCGCGCCCTCTCGCGCCCTCTCGTCTGCTGTGCTTGGTGCTCACCTTTCGTGCGTAGGAGTTTATCAACAACGTCAACCTGCGCGTTGCAGTCGGCAATGAGTTGACTGGTACGTTCGTTCGCTCTCTCGCGCGCCTGTATTTGCTTGGCGTGTTGCGCGCTTGTACTCACTCGCTCGTCGCCCCTATGTAGATCCCGTATTGCGCGCACGCCTCTTGAAGGAGGTCACGACCTTGGATTCGGCCAACTCGCTCTCAGCCATCGTGTGCCCGGCGCTCTTCTTGTCGAAGGAGGTCGACCAAGCACGCTACCGCTTGGTGGACGTCGTACGCGGCATCGCCGACAACAAGAAGCGTGACAACGATTCCGATTGCTCGTTGCTGGCGCAGCTCATCAAGAGCGAGACCGGCCTCCCGTTCGAGGACATCTACATGGGTGTCATCGGCACGATGCTGGCTGCCTTCATCAACACGGCAGGCACGCTCACTTGGTACGCGTCCAGCCGGCCTGTCGCTCGATCGATCGCTCGAACCGCCGCCTCTCACTCACACTCGCACCGCTGTACCATCTGTAGGGCCATGGCCGAGCTGCTCCATCCGGAATACGGTACCAAGTGGCTGTATGTACACACACACGAGTACCACGCCCTCGCAAATAACTCTCGTCGGCCACTCACACGTGTGTTAACGCTGCGCGTCTGTGTACGCAGTGAACAAGTTTACGCTGAGCAGCAGCAGATCATCGCGGAGCACGGCGAGGGGCTTTCGATGGCTGCAATCAACGCCATGGAAGTGCTCAATCGTATCATCATGGAGACCGGCCGCAAGTACTCGCTCTTTGGCCACTTCCGTCTGGTCGAGCAGGAGGAGCGCTGGAGGGACTACGTGTTCCCCAAGGGCGAGTTCGTCTCGTACCCGATCGTGATCGCCAACTTGAACCCGGAGATCCATCCCAACCCTGAACTCTTCAACCCCGACCGCTTCCTGCGCCCCGAGGCCAAGTCGACCTTCAACCTCATGCAGTTCGGTGCCGGTGTGCACCGATGTAAGGGGTACGTGGAGGCTTTGCTCTTCACCATCACCACCACTACGACGATGAGTTGCATGAGAAATTCACACCCTGACGACGATGGTGATGATGACGACGATTGCAGTGAGTTTTTTGCGCTGATGGTGCTTAAGGTCATGATGGCACTCTGGGTGCGCAAGTACAAGTCTCACTTGCTGTGTCCCAACTTCCCCGGCACCGATCCGACCCACGTCGGTGGCATCTACTCGCCCGATGCGCCGCTTCCGTTCACAGTCGAGCCTCGAGCCTAAACGGTGGCGCGCAACGCACTGCCAGCGGTCTCGCGAGCCTCCCTCTCGTGTTTTCGTTTCGTTTCATATCTACCCCTTGGTGCCTGCCAGTTCTTGAACTCGGCCGAGTACTGCGCAATCTCAGTCAGCCAGCCAGCCAGCCAGCCAGCCAGCCAGCCAGCCTACCTAGCTAGCCAGCCTATCTATCAAGCAATCTATCTATCTATCATTCATTGCGTGCTTTTCATTTCATACTCGTTTGCTTATGAGACTC
>Ga0209935_1001970_pt1 | contig 28007 bp, 14 predicted proteins | sample ThiBio_1000_plan_2_FD_183958 | JGI IMG/M metagenome (GOLD analysis project Ga0209935, IMG submission 183958) | Wastewater bioreactor microbial communities from Cape Town, South Africa - Thiocy_cont_1000_plan (SPAdes) | ecosystem: Engineered > Bioreactor > Thiocyanate-remediating >...
TCAAAAATGGGAAGAAATTTTTTTCTCATCAAGGACAATAAATAAAAAATTGTTGAATGACGATTTTCTCCCAGATTGGGAGTAAAGCTTGGCTTCTCTTTTCTTGTATTTTCATTTTCAAAAAAAATCCAATAAGAATGTCGGCAGAATCTCAACGAACGATTTATGCAGCTGAGTGTAATGGACGTGCGTGTCCAAAATGTTTCAAATGTCGAGATTGGTATTACACGACTACTGAACATAGTGATTGTAATGCTAGTAGATTTGCGTATCAATCTCATGTAGGACCTTTAGTTGGTCCACTTTATCGATGGATTCGTCGTCCTGATGCAACCTGCGGGTATCATGCTTATCCTCATTATGTTTATTCAGTGATCCATCATGGACAGTGCCGTCGTCGAATAGATTGCACTTCGAAGATCGATAGTAAATCCTGTCATGGTCATGGGCATTCTTATCCATGCTCTGCACTTCATAGTCCGGCTATCTGTCATTGTGATATGGAGTAAAACACAAATTAATCAAGAAGAGACAAAAACGTTTTATATACGATTTTTTTTAAACAAGAAAATAAAAGTTCCATAAATTTATATTTTATAGTTGTGTCTTGATATCATTGATTAGTTGTTTGGAATTGTTTTCATTATTATTCAATAATTCTATTAAACGTTGTCTAGCTTTATTGACTACAAAAACCCAAGGGGGAAACAGCGGACTTCAAGACTTCAAGACTTCAAAGACTTCTAAAGACTTCAAAAGACTTCCCCCTATGTGACTTCACTTTTTTCGCAATACTTCATAAGACTTCCAATGACTTGATAGACTTCGAAGAGTTTGAAAGACTTCTAAAGCCTTCAAATGATTTCGAAAGACTAAAATAGATTTCAACAGACTTGAAGGACTTCTGGAGACTTCAAACGAGTTCAAGGAACTTCATAAGACTTCCAGAAACTTCTAAGATTTCATTAGACTTCAATAGACTTCTAGGGACTTTAGTGACTTCGTATGACTTTACGAGATTTAAAGGACTTCACGGGACTTCACGGGACTTCAAGGGACTTCACGGGACTTCACGGGACTTCACGGGACTTCAAGAGACTTCAAGGGACTTCATGAGACTTCATCGGACTTCATGAGACTTCAAGAGACTTCAAGAGACTTCACGGGACTTCACGGGACTTCAAGAGACTTCAAGGGACTTCATGAGACTTCATCGGACTTCATGAGACTTCAAGAGACTTCAAGAGACTTCACGGGACTTCAAGGGACTTCATGAGACTTCAAGGGACTTCCAGAGACTTCGAAGAACTTCATAAGACTTCACTGGAGTTTCTTAGCATATGAGTAGACCATCTACTGAGTCTAAATCTTTAAGATTTAGATTGCCGTACTTTCATAGCGCTGGTATTTGAACAATACTTTGCACTAGTTTTTGAGGATGAGAGTTAAATTCATGTTTTGGTTATTCAAAACTACTAAACGGTCGTATGTATGCACGCTATCAGGACTCAAAGGGTTAATTTGTTCAGACCACAATAAGACCTGGAAAATTTAGGATTTTTCGTTGAGGTTATTGCAAAATCTACCTAGTAACATGAAGCGTGTAATTCTTAATGGAACTTCAAGAGACTTCAAGGGACTTCAAGGGACTTCAAGTGACTCCGAGGGACTTCAAGAGACTTCGAGAGACTTCAAGGGACTTCGGGAGACTTCAAAGGACTTCAAAGGACTTCACGGGACTTCAAGAGACTTCAAGGGACTTCAAAGGACTTCGAAGGACTTCAAGTGACTTCGGAGGACTTCGAGGGACTTCGAGAGACCTCAAGAGACTCGAGAGACTTCAATAGACTTCAAGGGATTGCAAGGAGACTTTTATGGACTTCAAGAGACTTCATTACAGCCCAATTGACTTCAAAACCATCGTGGGACTTCAAAAGATCTCATTGATTCAGATGGATTTCATATGACTTCAGACGCGAAGTCTCAGTTGTTTACCCCTTGCAAAAACCCACATGATTTTATAGGATTTAAATTTAGTTTTTAACATAACAATAACAATTACAGTTGTTATTAGCATTGAATCGTAAGTAAGATTTGAATGAAACGATGTCAATGATTTTTGACACAGATGTTGGATATCATCATCAGTTAGATTCCAAAGTCCATCGAATTTTTGTAAATCAATCAAATGTCGAACAATATCTTGATTATGTGTTGGCCATGTGTTCACATTATTTATCTTATGAGGAGAATGAGAATAAGATGAATGACGTTGTGAAGGTATATGTATGTAATTTTGTATTGCTGCGGAAACTGTATTATAATGTGACCTAACACTGCTTGAAGATACAGAATTGGAAGGTAAACATATGGGTTTATCATCGGCAGATATTTGAATTGGAACTTCACGTAAAATCATATTACGATTCGATGAATTCAAACGTTTTTCAATTCCAATAAAAGCTGTATGTGGGCAAAGAATATGGTATTTCAATGAAATATCAAGCAATTGCTTTTGTTGCAATTGACTAGATCTATTTTTGTCGTGTGTAATTTCTTGAATAAGAGCTTTGGCAGCTAAATGTGCTATTAATTGATTATTATTATTATTATCATCACTATCAATGATTTTAGAAATCGAATCAACAGTTCCGTATCCCAATCGCGCGGTTTCTTCTTGATTCCAAAGTTCAACAGTGATTGAAGAATTCAATTGTTGATTTTCGATGAAAGCATAAATTAAAATACGATCATTCGCATAAATAGGTGGAATAACTGTTGGTGCCGATTGAAATTTTGTTAAAATATTCCATTTGATTTTCGTATTTGTTATACATGGTTCAAGTGCTTTTTCAAGTTGTTCAGCAACATAGATATCTACGTTTGTATTAGGAGGTATAAATGTAAATCGACCATTTGTTGTTCGAGCTAGACCTTTAATCAATGCTCGACTTGGTGAACGACCAAGTCCAAATGAAAATATTCTCGATGATATTGACATTGTTCGACATAAATCCATAACTTCAGTTACATTAGAAATTTCTCCGTCAGTTAATAAAAATATTTGTCTCGAACGATTTGTTGAGCATGTTTAACATTGATTTCATTGTATTGTTCGGTTATTTGACGAAATAATGTTTGATATTTCGAACCAAATCTTACAATATTAAATTGACAATTCATTGATAAACTTTTAAGAAATAAAATCATTGCTTGACGAGCTAAATTAATCTTATTTTCTTCATTCATTGAACCACTACAATCAACAATAAATATAAATTCATTATTATTTTTGTTTAAAACTTTTTGACAATTGTCTTTAGTAAGTATGAACGATGTCATAATTGCTAAATGATTTTGATTATATTTTTCAATAGCTAGTATTGTATTCTGTTGATTTAATAAATGAATATCTAAAATAATATCACGATCTAAACATGTATGTTTTTGAATGAAATTTATTTCGTAATAATTTTGTTTCAATTGAATATTGATAGGATGTGATGATGATGAAACATTTGCTATTTGTTGATGATTAAGTCGATCGATTTGGCATCGAAAATCAATTGTATATGGTACTGATTGAACATATTTTGATTTCGATTGTATATTACCAATAGATGGATCATATCGTGGTGCAATTGTTGTTGGCACAACAAAACATATTTTATTACCGTTGGTAAGTGTCAGTTCACTAACATATTTAATCTCAATTTGACATGTTTTTCCTGGAAGTAGACTACCGATATTAATAATAAATATATCTTGTGATTTTTCATTTTGTTCCATAAGATAAGCACCATGGCCTTGTTCTAATGCTTGTGTATAATCTTCTTGTGCTTGTTGTTTTTCTTTTAATTGTGCACATATTTCTCGATCATCAATTTTAGCTATGAATGAATAGATAGCTGCATTTTCTTCGATTGGAAACGAATAAACAGCTTCGATAGGTTGTTTTTCATCGTTTCGATATATTTGTGTTATGATGACATCAGCACCAAATAAACGAATTTTTGAATTAATTGAAATTGATTTCAATGGAACATATTGTCCTATTTGAGATGATGAATTTGATTTTATAAGAAGCATTTTGCAGATATATTAAAAAATCCCCACAATTTAAAGGCAAACAAAAGGAAGTAATGGTCTACTGATTTTATTTAGAAAAAAAAACTTTTCTTTCGCCTATTGATTACTCATAATTTGAGTCATCGTTTATTGAGTGTCTATACACGTAGAATTACATAGACACAGCGTGATTGATGCAAAGTTAATGTTCATTTCTTTTATTTATCAAACGAAAAATAGCTGAGTTATTATTGTTGTTGTTGTTCTTTTTTTCTTCTGTTCTAAAATTACCATTTTCTACCCAGATATGAAGGTCGAAATATTGATTGAGGTACAGATTGCCGAACACGTGTATTAGGTGAAGGATTTAGAAGAGGTTGAAGCATGATAAAAGAAAATGTACTAGCTGCATTAAAAGCGATAATCGCTGCACTAATTACTAGATAAAGGCCGTAACCAACATAAATCGTAAGTTCGAGCGGTTTGCCAAAATCTTCAATGAAAAATTTCGGATAAAGAGACGCGCCAATAGTAATCAAAATTGGTCCAACACTTAGAAAGAGTAATGGTGGATAACGAAGAATACGTGGCAATCCAGAACAGACAACAATCATTGCTAATAGAAGACCAATAAATATCGATGCTATACCAGCAAAAATAAATCCTTGAGGTGTTTGAAATTTTGGTTTTGTCGGAGGTACATTTGGATCTTTTCCATAAAGATAATAAGTTGTATCACGCGAACCAAAACTAGTTAATTGCTGTAGTATTTGACGTTCAGTTGCCGATACAATTTGTTCAATTTGAGTTTGAGTTGCATTTGTTGTATTCATCAGTGATGTAATGAAAGTAGTATTTGTGACAGTTTGATTTATTTGTGTTTCCAATGTCGATAAACTAGTTGTGATACGAATCCAATTTCTTGTGGCAACACCAACAATCATAAGAGTCAATACAACGATACCAAGGAAAATTGTCACTGCAGTGTAGAATTTTGTAACATTATTAGATTTTTTCATCATTGTATCGGAATAAATAACCTCACAGCTTTGTACTAATATGGTATGTAATCGCCTACTACTCGCACTCTTTCATAATCAAAAGAAAAATGACTACATTCTCTCAAGGACTGCAATCGTAAGCCATGCGTTAAACGTAATTAACACATGATTGCTTGCGCCTATCTACCTGTATGTTTGTATCTATTCTGATCTTAGAACAAATACGTACGAATCAGTTTATACTGAATAAAAGATCGATTTAATTGTTTTATTCACACTTTTTAATCCTTGTTTAGTTTCTTCAGATACATAGTATCGAAACAAACAATACAATGCAAATGCATCGAGCAAATGCCATATTGCATGACCTTGAATGATTGAATCTGGATCACACCATGGACCACCAGTTAATGATTGTTGCCAGATAAAAACAGCGAGTGCTAGTGAAACGAAACTGGCGAATCCCCAAATGTTATTATGATGTAGCCTTCGAATGGTAATATTGATAAACTCGAAAACTATGATGATAAGTATATAAAAAGCAAAGACAGTCTCACCGAAATGATAAAAAATAAAATGTATGTCTGATTGTTTATCGACCCATAGAAATATGACAAAAGAAATAGAAAATATGAACAAGAACCATATCGATCGTAAATTAAACAGTCGAACTGTTGCATAAGACGCCATAAACGAAGCAACAAGATACATAGAACACATATCGAAAAAGCCACCTAAAGAAGTACCCGAAGCATGTAAAGCCATCGACCCGGGTCCTAGCAATACGGTCAAACATGAAAAGAAAATACCACAAAACGAATTCTTTCGTCTAAACATATTGTCATTATGATCGTATGGTTCCTTTGATAGATGCCATGCCATAGCAAGACCTGCGAATACAAAGCCCAAATTGCTCCATGTATTAACTGGCTGTTTAATGAGACCCAAATGCATAGTCTCACAAAATTTGCGACAGATTTCCATGTAAGGTCCGAACCAACCGAAATAAAGACTGATGAAGAATATTGTCATCGATATGATAGCCGTAGCAACGGTAATGAGAAATATACGACAATCTTTTGCCCTCATTTATTACCTTTCTATCGCAAAAACAATACGTCATAATAAATATATTCTAATTGCACGCACGAATGAAAACAAAATAAAATGCTTTTCTCCTTTTCGTTCGACGTTGAGTCATATGGAAATGAATACTTTAATTTTTATTTTATTACAATCAGTTGAATAGAAGTTGAAATCAAAATTTCGTATCTCGATTATACATGTATATTTGGAAATATTTAAGTATCAATCAATCTATAGAAGCCTTTCAATATTTCGACGTATTTGCTGTATTTTATCGAAATCAAGCTCTTCAGATTGTTCGTAGATGTCCAATGCTCGTTGATAATATTCTAGTGCTAATTCCTCTTCGTAAAGTTTTTCATAACAAAGACCTATATTGGATAAAGTTTCACCAATTCTAATATCATCAGGTGAAAAAATTTCTTCTCGAAGTGAGAGACATTTCAGTTCATATATCAATGATAATTGATAATCGGCTCTGTTGCGTTGAAGTTCAGCAACATAGGCAATTCGAATAGCAATACCTGGATCGTTTGAAGCGAGACTTCGTTCCATTATTTTAAGACGTTTAAGTAAATATTCAGTAGCTCGGTTATAGTCTCGTTTTTGATTCCAAACCAAAGCGATTTCATGTAAAACTGCATCAATGAAGCTATGCTCTTCAGGACTATATTTTTCAAAATAATCTAGAGCGGATTCCAAAAATCTCAATGCTTCATCAAATTTTCTTTGTTTATAATAACTAGACCCAAGATAATAACGCATTGATGCAATAAATGTATAGTTCAGTGGATTCTGTTCTTCAAGTATTTTTAATCCTCGTTTATAGAAATCAATCGCTTCATCATAAGATTGTTGATCACATCGAATAGATCCAATATAATAAAACGCGTCAATAATTTCGTCGTTAATTGATAATTTATGAGTTTCGAACAAACTCAAGATTCGTTCAAAATATTTTAACGCTTCATCATCCATATTTAGTTTACGTAAAGTACTACCAATTATCGTAAGAAGATTTATGATCGATTTATGGTTTGATGAATCAAGGTGTTCTCTGATAACTAAAGATTGTTCGTAATAATCTAAAGCTTCCTTGAATTGCTTTTGGCCGAGTAAGATGTTCCCAATTGAAATTAAACTAGAAATCATATCAATATGACCATTTTTACCAAATAGATTCTCATACATATTTATTGCTTGTTTATAATATACTAGAGCTTCATCATCTCTTTTTAATTCACGGAATGCATCGCCTACATTCCTCAAATTCTTAGCTTTATTTGCATGGTCTGATTGATAATATTGGTCATAAATCTCCATTACTTCTTGATAAACATTTAGTGCTTCAATATATTTTTTTTGGGAATACAATGTAAAACCAATATGACTAAGGGTATGTGCAACGAGGACATGATTCAATGAATTATTCTTCTTTCGAATTGTTAATGCACGATTTTGTACATTTAATGCTTCATCGTATTTTTGCTGCTTTCCCAAAACAATACCAATTAAAATTAAACTCGAAGCAATTTCCTCATCGTCCGATGAATAATGTTTTTCTTTAATTGATAATGCTTGTTGATAACGCTTCAAAGCCTCATCATAGTTTTCTTTATCATTATATAAATCGCCTATATGGATCAAATTCTGAACAATTTTTATATGATCCGATGAATAGAGATTTGCTTGCATTTTCAATGATTGCTGATAATATTCCAATGCTTGATCGTATTTTGTTTGTGTTTGTAAAGCTCTTCCTACACAATTTAATGTGTGGACGATATCGGAATGATCGGATAAATACAAGTTTCTTTGAATAGTTAATGCTTGTTGATGACATTCTAATGCTTGATCAGATTGATCGATATTACGAAGAGCATTGCCAAGATTATTTAACGTATATGAAATTCCGATATGATCTGGTGGATAATTCTTTTGTTTAATTTGTAAAGCCCGTTGAAAAAATGCAATAGATTGATCATATTTTTCTCGAGAGTAATATGTATTACCAATCCATTCCAGATTGTTACATAAATCAATATGATCAGATGAATACAGTTTTTCTTGTAATTCAAGTGCGTTTTGATAATGTTGATAAGCTTGATCATAGTCTTTTTTCTCGTGAAAAAAAGTTCCAATGAGATTGTACACTAACGCTTTACATCTATCATATGACGGATAGAATCTTTCCAATATATCTAAAGCCTGTTGATAACATTGATGTGCTTGTTCCCAATCACGCTTTCCGTATAAATGTGCATTACCGATTTTACTTAATATCCACATAATATCGAGGTGATCGAAAGACAACCAGTTTCGCGACGCTACTAATACATCTTGATACGATTCTAAGCATTCGTCGTATTTTTCTTGATTAAATTTAACATCTAGAATTCGATCCAACAGAAAGCTATAATTAACATGATAGGACGGATGTAATCGTCGAGTTATTCTTATTGCTTTTTCGATTAAATTCAAAGCTTGCTCATATTTTTTCTCGCCATGTATAATATCACTAGTTAAAACTATATTTTCAGCAGCATAAATACTGTTTGATTGAGAATAATAATTGAAGATATTTGTTACACGGTTGAGAGATTCAAGTACTTCGCTATTTTTTCTTTGTTTGGACAATATACTCTTAATGAGCATCACATTTGTAGTTATATCAATATGAAAATCATTATAATATTCTTTACGAATTAACAGTGCTTTTTGTAAATGTTCAAGTGCTTCATCTGTTTGCGTTCTTCTCTCGTAAATTTTACCAATTACTTCGAAATTTTCAGCTATATGTGGATGATTAGATGAATAATATTTCTGTTGAATTTCCAATGCTCGTTGTATATATTCAAACGCTTCGTCATATTTTCCTTGGGTATATAATACCCAGCCAATATCCGAAAGTATGACTGCTGAATCTTTGAAACGAATTGGATTCGATCTAAACATTCGTTGATATGAACTATCAAAATAATTCCTTGCTGTAGTCCATGCTCCTTTCCAATAAAGAGCTTGACCAATTGAATATTCAATCCATGCTAAATCCTCATTTGGCAAATCATTTAATAAACATTTGAAGTAATTTTCTGAGTTCTGCCATTGACATCTATCATTTAAAAAAATTCCAAATATAATTGGAATACTTAGATTATCTATTTGTCGACGTGTATCATTTATATATTTTTCTATAATCAATTGTCCATCGTTAACTGTAATCAATCGAATAACCCAATGTTGATCATGTTCGACGATGCTTTCCAGTCGATATGTTGCATTTATACCAAATAAAGTTTGGTTTGATCGCGACAAGATTAATGTATCGCCAAGCTCTCGAATGTTACAATGAATTTCAAAAATAATATCGATGAAATCATCGGATGGCTCATGAGGAAGATCTGATGTCAGAAGAAAGCCTCTCATTAATATCAGTTTACCTTGATTATTTCTCATCTCATTGAATTCATGTTTGGTTAATCTCATAGAATGATAGACAATAAAGTTTTCTTGACGCTCTTGACGTAGACTTTCGCACAGATCACCAAGAAAATATCTCATCCGATAAAGATTATTGATATTGAATGTTTGTAATTCTTGATTAATTAATTGTCGAATAAAAACATGATTGAGATACAAATCAAGAGCATCGTTTGATTGATATGTTTGAATAAATCCATAATTTGAAGGACTTTTCTCATAAAAAAATTCAATCATTTGTTGTTTAGCATTTTCATCTCGTGGTAAATGATGAATAAGTTTATGGAAAAGATGAAATCCAATAAAATCATGACCATGTTTTGATAAATCTCGTTTTTCATATTGTTCCTGATCGAAAATAGTCCATTGATAAAATTGTTTATTATATTCGACTATTTCTTCATCAATCGATGAAACAAGTGAGTCAAATTGATGATAAAAACCAATAACATTCAAATTTTCATCATGTACTAATCTGTATCGATCATCCGGTGAAGAAAATATAAAAATTGAATGAACTTGTTTAAATAGTTCAATATTTGATAATAGCAAATCAATATCTAATGATGAAATAATCAAAAAGATTGCTTGATGATCATTTGATTGAATGAAATCTCTACAGGATTCGATGTTGATATGAGATGTGACTGAATACGATAGTTTATTAACATTTTCTATATGTTTTTGTGTATCCAAACACGTAAAGACAATATTTTTTCTATCCATAGGTAAACGTCTTCGTTTTTTTCCGAGTTGGTTTTGAAAATAGATCAGGCGTTTATATACGCTCTAAACTTGGTTTTTACCTTTTTCTATTACTTCCTCTGTACGCAATTACGATGTGTCTTTGCCACACTTGAATAAACACATAAACTTAGTATATTAGTCATTTTTTTATTTTTTTATATCAGGAATAGCAACATGTGGTTCGCTCTCACTACATTGGTTCGAATTTTGATCAAGTGAATAACAACATGACCAATGTTGTCTACCAATTGATGCTTTTATACCTAAATGAAAACCACATTTCAAATAGGAACAATCTTCATATCGGGCATGCCATGTTCCTTTATGTACACAATTACCACCGAAATTATTTTCAATAGAAAAGTTTTGAGCACATTTTTCGCAAATACTCAACGATGGCAATGTATTCTAATAGAAAACATTGAATTTTAAGTGAATAAAATGAAGAAATTTTTACTGTTGAACTAGATGTTTGTTTTACTTGAATGAGATAAATAGTAGATTGTGGATCATTATCATCAATAATTTGAATATTTGATGGATTTTCAAGCATCTTTCGAATTTCTTTTAGTTGTTCTAACCATTTCTTTAAATCAATTTCTGTGTAATCATCCGATTGAAGACTCGCTTTCAATTCATCAGTCAATCGATCAAGAAATGTTCGTCGTTGTTGCTTGTTATTATCCAGATATGTTTGTATATCGATTCGAACTTGTTCTGCGGTTGTTTGAATTTTTGCTATCGATTTTTGTTCCCAATCGTTTACATGAGACAATAGATCATGTTCATGATTATTTTGAGATAGATCTCTTTGAAGTAAATTATGTTCTTCGCCGACATGATCCATTTCTATGGCAAGTTCTTGTCGATGTTCATTGAAATGTTTTATGCAAAACCATTGTTGACATCCACTACACATAGCAATACCTCCACCTTTATCACATTTGACACATGGTTGTTTGCTTGTAACAGATGAAGCCATATGATAAATTCGAAGAAATTTTTTGATGATTGAGTAATACCACTGTGACGCTGAAATATTCAAAAATGACGCACTAAAGAAAATGTGTTGATGATGACGAGTCACACGACGAAAAACTGATGAGTCACAATAAAACAGAACGACAAAGTAAACTTAGTAGTACTTTTCTTAATTCATTTCGCTTCATTTTATTGTTTCACTTTTTGTTGTTATTATTTTTAACGATGTTTGTCTTGGTGATGGTTGGGATCCATCAAACTTTACATTTAATCCCGGTCAAGATTATGAACTAGTTTGGCAAGATGAATTTGAAAACGTTGGATCACCTCAAGCAAATATCAGTGGCAAACTAGCTTATATGCATCTAATCCAAAAAATAGGGCTCATATTACTATTTGTTGAGAATTAGGATTAGATCGAGAAAATAATACAGATTCAATCTATGTATAATTCATATGTACATTGTACAAGATAATCAATTAATAATTGCTGCATTAACTGACGGGCCGAAAAAATGGACATCAGGAAGACTTAAAACTCAAAATCTTCAAGAATTTACATGTAGTATATTTGCTGCAAAGATTCGCCTACCTTTTGCATAGATATCATAATACCGATACACTGGGTATCGACACTCAAACTTGAAAGTTGAATTCAACTTTCAAATCGGACACTACTATTTTTAACTTGGTCTCGTGTGGGAAAATCAACTGGTAAGAACTTGTAGAAGTAGTTGATAGATTTACTTCGAATTAGGCTTTATGTTTTTGTTTTATTTAATATGTTGAATAACTAATAACTGAACACTTGTATGGCATACTTCTATTTTAAGTCATAAGAAATTGTTATGCATAAAATGAAATTTTATTATTTCGGAAAAGGGTCAGTGAATTCACTTTTTTGTTCTATTTAGGAACGGGCTATACCGGAAACGGTACGAGATACAGCACCATTTGTATCATAATATCTCGTCGTCCATTTATAGGCTGAGGGTCGACCTGATGTATCATTTGGGTACTCCAAGCACACTTCATATCGAATAAAGCCATTGCCTTTACGGATGTAGTCTATCATTTCGCGTTCATTTTTATACCAATCATCGTTTGATGGATCTCGACCGACATTTCTATTAATTGATGCAGGCTGTGTGACCATATTGTGAGCTACTGGTTTTCCATTGAGCGCATTCGGAATTATATGGCCACGCTCATCTCCCATTTGGGCATCTAGATTGGTTCTCATGTAATCTGTACTGGTATTACCAGACGACGGGAAATTTTCCCGTTCATTAGGACGAAAATCGGAGGGCATAAACATTGCTGATACAAACTCTGTTCTTTCCACCGGATTGCCTTTAGCATCTGTCTTAATAGTTCGATTATATGTTTCTAAAGTTGGATCTGTGTCATCTACTGGTGATACTTTTCTTAATCCATTGGGATTTTGCAATACTTTATCACGATCTTCCGTCCGCAAAGCTAAAATAATAGAAAATATGTTCTCATATTATAAAAGCAATTCATATAGCTTTGCAATTTTCCATCGTCAATAGTCTTTCAATATCGATTGCTTACTTTCTTTTTCCGCCGATTCTACTTTATCAGGAATCTCATTTTTCCATTGGTCTTCTTTCTCTTTGACTCTACGTGTACGTTCTACTTGCAGCCTTTCCCGTTCTTCTACAGTCATAGGCTGTCGACCACCTTCCATCATTAATTGTCTTCGTCGAATGGGATTCGAACAATTACTTAAAATACTGATAGCAGGTTGAATACTCATAATATAGTCAGGATTGGCTAAAATAAAGGCAGCACATTTCATTCGCATATCTTGTGTATCTTTAAAAGTATTCGATGTTTTCCCCAATGTAGATGCGTATAAACAATCGTCTTTGCCTTTACTTTCTACATTGCCATCGGTGGATTCATAATGGCCATCTTGAATTTTCCCCTCTTTATCAATCTGTGGTGCAGTATACTTCACGTTTACATCTGCATCACTTTTAGTTGATCCATCGGCTTGTTCCGCTTGAATAACATTGATTGATTTACCAGTCATAGCTGCAATAATAGCAATCTCAATAACACCACCTTGTTTTCCATTGACAACAGCATTAGCAAGTTCTTCTGTAGGATTTTCTGGTTGAAAATCTTCCTGTTTACTTTTTTCGATGAAAGCATTCAATTTTTCTTCCATATCAGGTGGAATCTTAATTTTACCACTTTTAACATCTTCAACTAAATCATTTGAAAGATTACTAATGTAACGCTGTGCTCCTTCTTGCATGAGCTGTTCTTGTATTGTACCATTCGAATCGAGTTTGAGTTGCATTTTTTCTGATAATACATTAATAGCTTTACCAACAACGTAATTAGCTAATGGAGCCACCATTGTACCATGAATAATTGCTATGATCTGATCAGTGAGCATGTCAACAATTCTTTTTTGAACTTTTTTTGCTTTTAATGATCGTGGATCCATTGTTTGATATTTACTCAATACTTCAATCGTCAGATTTTTATATTTTTCATCAGAAAATTTGATATTCTCCAAAGATTTAGACAATTTGTCTTGATTAGTTCGAACAGATGGGTCCTCTTGGGAAGTCAATTGAATATTAATAGTGCCACTTATCTTAATAATCTCATATTTCTCTAAAAGTTGACGGATTTCAGTGGCAGTTTGTTGACTAATGGATGTATCTGTTTGTTGAATAAAATACTCGAATGTTGGTATTTGTGGTTCTAAAAGAAGTAATTCTTTTTCGAAGATGGCAAAGAAATTCTCAGTGATCGTTAGAATTTCATAATTTCCCTTGATGGCAGGCATGACAGTAAGAAGTCGACTTGCCCAATTAAGATACGAATTTCCTCCAGCTGAAAATGAGTTCGCATGTCGAACAGCTGCATTGGTAATACCTGATGCCAGAGATGAAGCAATGCTAATAAAAGCACTATTTTCTTTAGTTAAAATTTTCACGACCATTTCCTCTAGTTTTTGCATCCAAACATCGTTTCCTGTATAAATATCAGCAATCAACGCTCGACAAAGCACACGATCGAAATATTCTTTTTCTCGTTGAATATTTGTGTTACTCTGGATTTCGTCATAAATATTTGATTTTAAAGGTGATAATAAATCTGGAAATACTGAATTCATTGAATAGTTAGCTAATTCTCTAGCACCTGTTTCTAAACAAACAACACCGACTTGTTTAACTGCCAAACCGAAACTAGTTTTTGCTGCAGTTCCTGTAATGGCACCAGTAGCATATGTTCTTGCACTGTTCTTAATTAAACTGCCGGCACCTTTTAGTGTCTGCGTGACAAATTCTATGCCACCTTTGGATGTTGCTTGAGCAGCTTTAGCAGCTTGTGAAATAGCTGAGCAACCAAGTGTAACAAAGAGAAGCGTGAGACTGATAGCCTTTTGAATAGCATAATCTTTCCATGAAAAATTTCGAGATATTGCTCCTTTAACAGCATAATAGATATCACTGATACCTTCTGTAATTAATCCAATACCTAATTGAACACCTAAACCACATGTTGCAGCTGCTAAACATACACCAGCTAGGATTTGAGCAGCACCAAGACCAGCTGTCACACAAATACTAATCCATGGCCGTGGTTGAAGTTCTTGTATGTTTATGAATTGTCGAATACCCATATTTCGATAAGCACTTAATTCTTCGCTTGCTTGATCTTTTTTCATGTATTCATTAGCAATCGATGTTAAACTGGATTTAACATCTTGTTCTTTTCTATTAAAGTCTGTCAGAATTTGTTTTGCATTATTAACAGTTAATTGGCAAAGACTGATAGTAAAATTTCGTTCATCAGTTGCATTAATACAATTTTCAGCTATTGATCGTGATAAGTTTTGAAAACGAATAAAAAATGGTTTCTTAGTCGTCTCACAAATTTGTTTCGTACATGTTTTTGATAATTCAGGAAATGTTAATGTTATGGCTATTTTGTCAAGACCTGAAATTATTTCATTGACAGTTGTTTGGTTTAACGATTCAAATGATATCGATTGAATGATCGTATTTTTTTCTTTCAAGAGTTCTAATACTTTATCTTTCGACAAATGATGCCGTTGCGAGATCATTTCAACAATAATAGTAGTACCTTTGAACTTTTCAATAGCTTTTTCATATTGATCATTTGATGATGCCACAAGTGTCAAGGTAACACAATTCTCGCCAATAATTGTTGTCACTTGATCTTTATCCAAATATTGAATAGTCAAGCAAAGATTTGTTAAACTTGCTTTCGACATAATTTGTTCGATAGTTTCTAATTTTGTATCAAAATAATTGATTGCAATATGTTGATAGCCTTGTGTTAATGTTTTAAGTAATTCAATAGCTTGGTCTGTTTTGAAGCACATATCTTCTTTAACAGTTAAATTATGAAAAGTGAGATCGATAGTATTCGAATGTTTCATAACAAAATCGTTAACTTCTTGTCGATATAATTTACCACTGATATTAATAATTTGCTCGTATTGTGATTGTACTTCAATTAATTTCTGTGAAGCTTCGATGACTTGTATGGCTTGATTGATATAATTATGATAGTGTTGTAATATATCGATTTTCGATTCAATTTGTTTATTTAAATCATCAAAGAAAAGTTCTTTACTTTGTTTTGTTTCTTCATCTATACTTGGTTTAATGAGCATCATATACAATTGAGGCATAATGAATTGTTCTAGTTTTTGTTTCGCTTGTGTCAAATATGATTTTGCTGTAACTTTATAGTTAGCATCTGATTGACCTTTGTCAACAATGAAATGAGCACGATTAGAGAGAGCACTAAAGGCAAAAATCGAATCGAGATTCATAGCTTGCTCTAATCGTTTTATAGCATCTTCATGTGTTTTTGCTTTATCCATTAGCAATGTGTATTCACCGTAAGATCGCAAATAATTCGACCATGAAGATAATTTCTCTATGATATCATCAGCTTCTAACAATAGATAGCAGGGATTTTGAAAGATTTCGTCTGTTGCATATAGTTTTGTAATTTCATTCGAAAATATTTTGAAATTCTCTTTTAAATTATTTGAAATCGCTTTTGTCAAGAATAATGATTCGAATTTTGTGTTTTGATGAAATCTATATCTATCGAGAATATTTAGTTCGACTAATTGTATTTCTGTTTGATCAGTTTCAATATCTTTTAGTAAAGATTCTTCTAAAGTTGGATCAATATTCGATGTATCAAGTGATACATATTGACAATTAACTTCATAACCAAGAAAACATGTTGATTTTGCATCTTTCCATTTATAAATATCTGGACCGTAATCACAACGTAAAATAACTAAATTAATATTCAATGCTCGACAAGTTGCCCAATGTCGATCCGTTTCATTAAACTTTTCGTAGAGTTTTTTATTCGTGTAAATATGTTCAATAATTTTTCTTTTGATATTTTCTACGGTTAATTGACCAGAACAATGTCGTGCTATACAATTGAGAAAGCTATTTCCATCACGAGGTACATCAACACAACTCAATCCAAGTGCTGCTACCATTCGTTCGAGACTTTGCCGATTTTGTTTAATTTGATCGATTGATTTAAGCCAAAGACCCCATCGTTCTTTAACACTAAGTAATCGATAAGAATCATTGTTTTTGTCTCGTAATTGTTTTAATAATTGACAAAAATCTGAGAACAAGTCATCTTTTTTTCGTATTTCAGGAATTTCTTCGTCCCAAATTCGTTTAATATTAGCTGCTTCAGCTTCTTTTCTCCAGTCGCGTATTAATTCAATTGAATAAATTGTTTTCTCATTGCATTTATTTAAATAATCTGGATAAAACGATGCCAGCTGAAGTAATGTTCGATTTCGACTGACAATCATCTGTGATGTACCTCGATGACCTTGTCGAGATGTTCGACCTATAGCTTGTTCTTCTACACGTAGATTATTCGGTAGAAATGTGAGACATACATGAAGACCACCATTGTCTTCAACCTGTTTACTTGTTTTTAAATCTGTTCCTCGACCTGCAAGATTCGTTGCAACAATAATTTCACCATGTTGAATTTCATTCGAGATAGTATTAGCTTCGATGATATCGGTATTATCTGCATACAAACGAACAGTTCCCGTTCGATAGACACGTTGCAATTCTTTCGTAATCGTTTTAGCATCTAGACGTGTTTCACAAATAATTAAAACAGCTTGGTTATTCGTTGCATGAGAAATTGTCGTTGAAATAATTGAATTCAACCATTCATCATCGTCTGATGTTAAAATAGTTTCTAATTGAAAATGCTGTCTTTGTTTGAAAGGTGGAATAATCACTGTATCGACATGATAAATTCGATTGAGAAGATCTTTTGCTTCGTTCGAGCCAATTGTTCCTGTTAAACCATAGATTTGATTTCCATAACGAGTAAAATAACCCCGATTCGACAAGAAATTCGTTGTCACTGTCAATGGTGTTAATTTCAAGCCATGTTTCATTTGAAGAAATTGATGTAGACCATCACTCCATGTTGTACTACATTGTACGACACCTGTATTTGAAAAATCAACTGGTGTAATACGTTTTGTACGTGTTTCATCAGGTTTAATCATATAATGATGATCCAATTTATATTCGATTTTCGCACGAATAGCATGTTCAATCCATAATGGTAATGAATCTTCAACAAAACGATGCAAATGTTTAGGAACTTTAATCTCAAAATGAGGGTCATTGAGATGTGTCACAAATTTCTTGATAATTGTATATTTATTTTCATAAATATTCTCGCCAGCACTATTGACACATTGCCAAATTCCACATAGAAATGCATTTAACCATTCCATACCTGGCAGATGATCGGCAAGTCGAGCAATAGTATTATTTTCATCAATAAGCATACTATCGACTTCATCGATAATCACAACATCGAAACGGCGATTTTCACGCGTATTTAAAAGATTAAATTCATGACGAAGAATATCAAATTGAAATTGACTCGAAGTTCCGTAGACGATATGTGCATTGTAACATTCTTTCAATCCTTGAATATACGTTGTTTCGTCATTATTATGTGCGACCGTTAAGTCAAACATTGAATAGAAATTTTTTCGTGCATGTGCATCTCGTTTAGCTAATGTTATTGAACTTGTGACAATATCCACTTGTTTTCCTTGTAAAGCTTTGACGACAGCTAACATCGAAACAATACTCGATTTGCCTTCACCAGTTAGAATTTGTAATAATCGTCCGTTGACATGTTCAGGATCGAGGATAAGTAATACGGATAAAATTTGAATGAGACGAGGATGATAATCTGAATCGAGATAAATAGCTCGTTTAAGAACAGCGATCATTTCAGATAGAACATCATCATTGAAATTATATTTCGTTTTCGATTGAAGAAAACGTTGAGCCCAACGTTTTATCTTTGTTTTTGTCCAATTGTTAATCGGTTTATTTTGTTTTGATATCTTTGAATCACATTGGAACTTGTCATCAATTTTTTTGATGAATTTTATTAGTTGATCAGAGAAATCACGTTGATTGACACGTTTAATTTCATCTAGAAGCATTTCGAGATTTTTTTCTGAACTCGTGGAATCAAATCGTCGATCCATAATAAGATTGTGAACTTGTTCATTCCAAAACTTTCGTTCGATTGTAGAAAAGATTTGGCCTAATTGGTCCGAGATACTTCCATCGATTTTATAATCAATGAGAAGATTTAAACATTCAATGAATTGATTAACACTTCCGAAGGTTTCATCTTCATCGATCTTGACTTGAGTTAACACATGATGAATTTTTGTAAATATCCAACCATTGTTCAACATAGTTTCGAAATTCTTTTGAATAAGAATTAGTTTGTCTTTTGGACTTGACCATTTCGATAGGAGATTTTTATTTAAAATAATCAATTCTAATTGTTGAAGAAAACATTCATGATCAACTGTATATTTGTCATTTGCAAATAATTGAATGAGTTCATTTGTTGTTATTTTATACATTTGAATCATTTCAAGAATTGAAAGAATTTCAGTTGGTTTATTAATAATTGCAAGAAATGGTCTAATTAATTCTATGGAAAGAATATTTAATTGAGTCAATTGATCGATGAGATGATCGGTAACTATTTGAGAATATTGTTGTTTGGAGAGATATTTTTCAAGATTATCTTTAATAAAAAATCTACGCATATTTGTCAACCAATTGGGATCACTGGACCGAAGAATTTCTATGGATTTGTCCGACGTTGTTTGAAGACAGATTAAGATTTGATTAATTGTTGAAAGTGTTAATTTAAATGTTTGTTTTTTTCGAATGAATTCTTGAAGAATCGTATCACGACTATCGTTGTATAAACCGTAGTTTTTATATTGTTCAAGTAGAGTTAATTGATGATAAAAACTTATAATTAACATTGGTGTTTTATCCAAACATTCAGCTAAGAGATCTGTACATAGAAATTCTCGTGACCATTGTTCACACGGGAAATCAAAAACTTTTAAATCAATATGATCAACTGTGAATAATGTTAGAATAGTACCAAGACGTTGTTCAATGGATTTCATTTGAGATAATCGATGAGAATCGATTTCATTAGGTAAACGAATACTTTCTAATAGTTCCGTTGGATTGGATACAAATGATTTCAAGATTTGTTGACGAATAATATTAAAACTTCGACGTACAACTTCAATGTCACTGAATTCATCCGAAAGTTCGTCAATCAAATAGAAGAGTATTTGTTCAGGAAGTGCTTGATATTGAGCAGCATGTTCAAGAGCTATGAATGAATCACCATCATGATTATCGAGATAGTTAAAGAGAATTAATAATGTTTTCGTTCGAAACACAAATTGTTTCTCTGCTAATAATCGCAATAGTGTCACTGTTTTCAACGTTGGACTTTTCAAAATAGCATCTTCAATTGATTTCAAAATCGATTGATCGAATTGAATATCTTTTTGTAAAGCAACAGTTAGTAAGTCTAGAACTGTGTCAGTATGTGTGTTGATTTGTGAAGTAACACTGAGTAGAATATCGGTTGGTACTTGTTTCTGAGTGATGATCATACTTTGAACAATTCGTAGTCCGGTACGAACTTTATGATCATATTTTGAGTTAATCATTTTAATTAAACACTCGTCATCGTCTAGAATCGTTGTTAATTTATTCATTGTTAACATCAATCGAAATTTCATCACTCTCGAATCGTTTTTGTGATAATCGAGAATTTGTTTTGCTATTTGTTTAACTATAGTTTGTTTTGAAAATAAAACTAAATAAATAAGATCGTCAATAGTCGATGAAGAAATATTCAAAGGCGATTTTCTTAATAATTGAATTGTATGTTGATTGATTGTCTCATCGAGAAGAGTTACATGCAAAGCCGAAAGAATTTTAGCCGAAGGCATTTGTCCGTTGGCAGTTATCATTGCGAGAACAATAGCAGCATCTTGTTTTAAATTGAGATCACAACTGTAAAGCATGTGACATAATTTAGTCCAATGTTTCTCGTATAATTTAAGGCCTGATTCAATAGCATTTTTTATTTTTTTAATAAATTCTACATTATTATTGTCATCGTCGTGTTGGTCGTGAATTAAATCGAGAAGTTGAAGAATAGATTTATCTGTGATTTGATTATTTGAACGAGCTAATTGAAGTATTTGAAGGAGAAGATTTTGAATATCGATATTTTCATCATTATTTAATAGATAAATAATTGATTGAAGTGTTTCTGAATTTAACATTATCTTATGTTTAGCTAATGCTTGAGCAGCTAGACAAGCATCTTTTCGAATTGCTACAGGTTGTTGAAGTTGAAGTAATAATGGTAAATAAGTTTGATCAACTTCATTTGGTTGATTTTCTGCAACAGCTTTGAAAAATGATGCAATTCGACTATTTAATTCAACAGTTCTCCTTGTGAATTCAACTGAACTGCTGAGCAAACAGACGATTTTGTTAATTATCGATTGATCAATAACTATGTGTCGTTCGGTAAGAAGTTGATAGATTTCAATAATAAAGATTTGAACAGATGGATTTTCAATAAACTGTTCTAAAGAATCAATAACATTCTTCGGTAGTTCATAATTTTGACGAATGAGATTAGTAAAAATTCGTATTAATAATTCTTCATTTGATGTCAAATCAATTTCGAAGAGAGTAATAATTTGTTCGTTATTTAAATGTTGTCCATTCGATGTTACATGAAGAATTATATTTAAAAGACGTACTTGAGTCTTTAATAAAGAAAAAATTGAATTGAGAACATAATTGGACAATTGTATGCCATTATCAGTCAATGAAAGTAAGCGTCGATAGGCTTTATCTAAACTAGTCGAACAATTTGATTGATGAAGAATTTGAACAAAGTAATTTTGTTCAACAAGAGTATTGATTGTTTTCGGTAATGGTTGATATCGATCTGCATGTTTCAATAGAATTAAAATATTCGTTGGATTAATACTTTTCAAAAGTAATTGTCCAAGAAAATTGATTGATTTTTCTGAGAGCATATGTTCTTGTTGACAAACAATAATCTTTAAAATATCAATAACATTTGATTGAATGATTGTATCGATAGTTAACAGATACTCTAAACAGGCAATTGTTTGTTTTCTGAGAGGATTTCTTTTCGAATATGAAGCAATGATCATAATAGATGTTGTTGCATTCGATGGTTCATGATCGTATAAACAATATTCAATAAGATCTAAGAGTGAGTCCGATAATTTGTAATTATTTTCTACAAGATTTTTGATTAATTTCAATGCAGAGTTTTGTATTTCTCGATCGAAATTATTTCGGAAAAATAATAATACATTTTCCATTCGACTTGTTAATGTTGATTCAATAGTATTTAAATCATTTTCTCTTATCTGTCTATTCCAATATTGAATAAAGACATTGGCTGCTATATTTCTTATACTAAATTCTTGATCATTGAGACATTGATCAATGGCCTTTAAAATTAATTCTTCGAAATTTTCACCATTATCGGCAGCATGTTTCAATATCCAAATTGATTTCTCGCGTAATTCAAATTCTTTATTATTTGTTAGAAAGGTATTCAGTCTATTCAAAGCAGTAGATGGAACACGATGTTTTTGTTTGATTAATTTGAGGTATATTGATAAAACATTATTGATTAATTCATGGTCTTGTTTAGTTAGAACAACAGCTAATTTTTCGAGTACTAATGGAGATAAACTTCGATCACTGTCATTGACATAATAGCATAATGAAACTACTGTCGCATTTTGAATTATATCGATATTGGATTGCACAATTTCTCCAAGATCATCGATGATTGTTGAAGGAATTAATTGCTCCTTTGGCATCGTCTTGATACTATACGCCATGGCCAAGAGACAATTTTCACGCGTTTCTGAGTCATATTTGGTTGACTTCGCTACTGAACATAGAAGAGACATGTGATGATCCGAGAAGATTTGATTTTGTATGGCTGCTGCTTGAAAGAATAAATAACTAGCTGTTTTACTTGTTGACGGTTCTTCAAAATCTGATTCTAATAACTTAAGGTCAACATTTGTACGATGACCCTTCAGTGCACATAATTTAAAAATTTCAATCAGATCTTTTTTCACCTGAGTATTCCTGATTATTTTTAATATTTCTTCGACTGCGTTGATTTGTGTCTCGGTGAATGATTCTTGATTTCGTGCGATTATCAACACAGTTTCGGAACATGTTCGGGCGAATTTTGTTCTCTGTTCGATAAATATACAAACTATTCTTTCTCTTGGACATGTTCCTTGAATTTTTTTGTCTACATAATCAAAATATTCTTGTAGAGTTTTCGGAGCATTACAACCAGCTTGAATTGAACTCAAATTGTCATTGAGTTCATTTAACACTTTCGCTGTTTCGTACAATTGATCAATCAGACGATCAGTGATAGCAGATGATATTCGTTGTTGAGCTTTAGCTGCATCTCGAAATGCTTCAGCAATCATTTGATAGATCGTTTCTCTCGACTCCGCAGTAATATGATAGCTGTCATCTTTGAATTTTGTCAATAAATATTCGAAATCTTGATCTTTCAAATTTCCTGTCTTGGCAATGGCCTGAAGATTGACAATTTCGCTATAAGTTCCTCGATACCAAGCTTGATTATGACCAGTTTCGATCGTAGTTGGTTCAACATTTGATGTAAACGATTGATCAAGATGACCAGTTTTGCCAAGTAAATTATCGAGACCAAGAAATTTCGCTGTTGGTTCAATACATTCTTCTTCAGATTGTGAAACAGATGTATTTTGTGTTGCTGTTAATTCACTTTTAACTTGAGCATTGAATGAATATTTGATTGAGTCCGATAGAGTACGTTGATCATCAAGATAATCGAGTATTGCATGTGCACGTTCAACAATTAGATTTTCTTCATTTGTTAATAATTCTTTTAATTTCTGAAGAGTCTCTGTTTGCAAAACACATGTTTCACTTGCTATAATTGTAAATAATCCATTTAAAATAGCAAGAAGAACTTTCTTTGGTAACTCGTTTTCATTGATAAATATCGTTTGTAATTTATGTTTGATTTCTTCTGCTAAACTTTTCTTATTTTTAAAAATATTAATCATAATATGAACAATAGTTGTATGAATTTGTTCTCGTAGTTTTAGATTTTTTTTGTCTAATAATTCAAAAATTGAACTCCATATAGAATTCGGAATCATTTCGAGATATTCTCGTTGTTCAGATAATTTTCGAAAAATAAACGCAATATTCCAACCAAAAATTTCATGTTCAAAACCTTGAAATAAAAATTGTATAAGTTCCTTATCAACAATTGTTGAACATGATAATGTTGATGCAAATTGCCATAGAATACGTTGACGTTCATTTTCATCTTTTTTCGCAAATATCTGAGGAAAATTTTTGAAATACATTGGTTCAACAAAGTCATCATTGGCCGTTTTAATCGGAGTTTTAATTGTATTTGTTGAATTTGCAAACCAAAACTTCGATAAATCCTCGTTATTGTGTGTTATTGTTTGTTCGTTGAATTTTGAGTTATCCTTGCTAATTTTCTCAGGTAAAAATCGATTACGAAATGCTTCGTTATTTTTACAACTAAACAAGTTTTTATTTGTTTTTGATGAAGTTCAGAACTACGAATAACTTACCATTGAATAAATTCCATTTCTGTTAAATCGTCATTCAAATCTTTTCCACAAGATGTTATAATTTGATCGATAATCGATTGAATATCTTTCCAAGATAAAATCAAATCATGATTGAGTGCAGCTATAACTTCGACAGTTTTAGCCATTTCGTTTCGATTGATTGTTCCTGATTTATCTTTATCACAAATCGTAAACATCTACGTAGAATAAAAACTTTGTACAAATGATCAATCTATCGATTGAATAGACAAACCAATTTGAGACGTATATCCAAATCACTTGATTCTGTCAAAGCAACAGCTTCAGTAAATTCAACAAAATTAATGGTTCCACTGCGATCTTTATCAATTGCTTTGAATATATAATCACAATATAATTTAGGATTTCCACTAAAATGAGACGAATTCAATTGAAAGCTGAATAGAAATTGATTTTTATACTTTGGATAAAGCTTTTTATATTCATCAATAAATCCTGCTCGAGTCAATTCACCTTCAAAGCTAAAGAACGAATAACGAAATTATTATTTTTTGTCTGGTAAATTCAACAACGAGTTTACTGTGCATTTAAAAATTCCTTATGCCATTCTAGTATTTCATCACGTGTTAGAGTTGGATGTTGTTTTTTAATAGTTTTAATATTATCTTCGCAAAGTTTTTCTAAATATCAAATACTAGATATTTTTCAAGATAAAATCATTGTTGATTCATACTCGTAATAACTGGTAAAAATGCCATGCATAATTCATATTTACTCTTCAAACTAAATAAACAATCGAAGTGTGTTCATTTGAATAGATAAGACATATTTTATTTTACCAAACAAGAAATTCATCTCTTGTAATTTCTTCTTGATCATTTCTTTTTCCACAAGATTTCATTATTTTCTCAGCTACTGATCTGATATATTGCTTATCAATAGCTTCTTTTCCACCTTCTAATTCAGCAATAACTTCAAGAAACGTGATCATTTCACTTCCACAAACTTTTCCAGAATTATCATGATCACAAACAGCAAAAATCTTTGAAAACATAGAATAGAACCATGTGATTAGATCAATCTATTTGCAAAATACTAATGAAAGTTGTCTATCAATATCGCCTGACATAGTCAAAGCAACTGCAGACATAAATTCTTCAAAACCAATCGTTCCACTATGATCGATATCAATCGAATCGAATGCATAATTACAATAGATTGTCGGATTGCCTCTATATAGAAGACAAACAAGTTCGCTACAATTAATTATTTAAAAGAAAGAGACTTTGGATAAAGTTCTTGAAATTCTTCGATGAATTCTTCTTTTGTCATTTCACCTGTTGGACTAAAATAGTACATGATTATTTCTTTCGTAAATTTCTTTTTCGAATATTAATTACTGTTTGTTAATGAATCTTCTATGTCGAATTTCAATATCTTTTTCAGTTAAATTTGAAAATTTATTTTCCATACGAATTTCTCGAATTTGTTCCAAAGATAATGTTTCTAGTAATTCGATAAACTCGAAAAGGAAACATTTTGAAATGAAACTGACACTTACTCAATGAAGTCATACGAAAAAAATCTCGAGATAAAATCGTTGCTCGATATGCGTGATAAATAGTACAAGTTGAAGGTCGTTCAATTAAATGTTGATGTAAATCATAATCAATAACACGAAATATTGGTTTAGTAACCGCTAAATTCTGATCGGTTTCTTGTAGTTTCAAGAAACATCGTAATTGTTTTGACCAATTGATTTGATCTTGTTTAATCCATTGATTCGAAATAGTTAGTAAATATATTTGATGATCATAATAAGTTGAAATAAAATTTTCAATCGATGAACAACTTTTCAATAAAATATTTGCATTTGGTCGTTTTATGTTCAGTGATTTTCTATCAAATTCACTTAAGATTTTAATTTTAAAATCAATTTCTGTTGAATTTTCATTAAGATATTCTGTAACTGAGTAGTTTCCTTCTGCGAATTCATTCAAATATTCGGTCAGTTTTTGTTGTTCAATTTCACCATAACGAATTTCTTTAATCAGGATTTTAAATTGATCTTTGATTTGAGATTCTTTATCATTGATTTCGATTTGTTTATTTAAAATTCTATTGATCCATTCGGATGGAATCCAATCTTTCCATAGGTCAATCTTTGAAATATAATCATTAATCGCTATTTTCTGTTTGCTGATTTCCTGAAAAAGATTTTCGATTCTATCTTGAATGGTTTGACATAGACATTGCTCTTGAATAGAACTATTTAATGGGTATAGTTCAAATTGAATTTGTTGATCAACTTGATTAATCAAATGATTGACGCTTGATTCGATACGTTCGATAAGATTTTCATCAGTTTTCGAGAAGATCTCCTCTGAACTTCCATCCGTCAAGATAATCCTCAATTTTTCAAATTTTGAAATGATTCTATCGAGATTATTAAATTGAACGACTTGATTATTTTGAATTGTTGATTTATTTAATGCATCGATTAATTCGTTTTCAAGTTGTTTAATTTTATTTGAGCTTGAGTGAATTAAAGTGTCTTCAAATGTTAGGAAAACTCTCTTTCCCAACGTGATTCCACTAATGTAATGCGTCCCATTAGACTGTTCGGATAGATTTTCTGGTAAATTAACTTTATGATATTGTCGTTTTGTTATTCTAGTGAGTACAAATGTTACTCGAACGGTTCTACTATCCAGTTTTGTTTTATGTAAATATAATGGAATCTGTTTGAAAAGACCTGTTCGTAGACTCAATTGCATCGATGTTTCAATATTCAGTTTATCCCATGTATCTTTTTCGTTGAGATGTTTATCAATGAAATAACTCTGATTAAAACACTCTTCGTTAAGAATCGATGATAATATTGGTTCGTTATTAAATACATTTTCATCTTCTAATGAATCACAACGAATATCGTACACACCACCGATAGATCCATGTCGATTGAGAGCTTGCCTTGTAACGATCGCATTCATGTTTAAATCGCCTATATGACCAAATGAAGTTTTTTTTTATGTCAAGAGTATCGAATGATGAAAATTGCTTCGCAATTCTTCGCGTAGATTATATGGCTTATCGATAATGACTTTCTATTGGCTTACTTATTCGAAAAAAAAGAACGAAATAGACATGTCTTTATCGCAAGCCACACATTGATTTTATTAATAAAAACTCAAGTATATATTTTCGTTCTTGTTTTTTTTCGCTTGGCTCTTCGTTACAAATGATAACTTATTCTCGTCTCGCTAATGCATACGAAATACAAGATAAGACAAGTAGCGCACATCCCAGGGATTCGCAGACCCTTTTCTGAAAGAGATTTACTACAAGACAGATATATAGTATTATTGATATTAAGCGTTCTCTTAATCAACAAAAAGGCCACTCACGACTCGAGGCGCTAAACATTACATAAAACATAACAAATAAATTGCTCTTCTTCTGCGGAGATATTTCAACATAGAATTTTAGAAAATATAAACTCCATAACCATA
>Ga0209935_1001971_pt1 | contig 27971 bp, 29 predicted proteins | sample ThiBio_1000_plan_2_FD_183958 | JGI IMG/M metagenome (GOLD analysis project Ga0209935, IMG submission 183958) | Wastewater bioreactor microbial communities from Cape Town, South Africa - Thiocy_cont_1000_plan (SPAdes) | ecosystem: Engineered > Bioreactor > Thiocyanate-remediating >...
CATAAGGCTCAGCTGAAGGAATAAATAGATGACGATGTGTTCTGTTTGATTGTTTTTGAAATCGAATGTATGTTGGCCGTTGATAAACAACACATTTAACATTCGCTGAATTATTCGATGGTGTTGTTAATGGTGTTCGATATTCATAAATTGGTATTTGTTTATCATGACGAGTTCTCTTTTGTAATTCCTTACGTTTTCGAAAATATTGAAATGGTCGGCAAACAAGACGTAATAAGAAAATAATTTCACGACGAAAACGATGATTTGTAAATATATACGCATAAAAATTAATCGAATGACTTATATAACGTAAATTAAACGCTATTTCAGCTAGATCTGCAATAGTACCTTTCGAATCATTATATTTCGAAAGAATTAAATTTAAAATACAGTATGGTAAATAACATAATGTATATGTAATCGATATAACAAGTAGAGTCGAGCGTGTTGAACGATAATTTGATCCGGAATTATCCGAACGTCGGGGAAGAGGTCCCGAATTTTGACCTGTATATACACGTTTTATATAGCAAACAATGGCTATATTTGCCATAAATGTAATCATAGTTGGTAAAGCAAGATTAATGAATCCAGCAACAATGGCATTGATTAAAACCATTAAAGTGTTACGAGCATATTTCATTTGTATTTGACAGTTTTCTGATGTTCGATTAGTTCGATTGTTAAGATTTTCATTGATTGTTGAATTATAATTCAAAACAATAAATAAATAGCTATTAATTGATAAAAATATCACGGTCAAACAAGTTAAAAGAATAACATTCGATCGAATTGTATTAAAACGTCGAAAGATATTTATGAAACGTATTAATGTAAAACAAGTGATTAACCATGAACAAAGAGCAGCAAATAAACGATTCATCATATAGAGAAAATAACATGAAAATGCTGAGACATGTATTATAGAAAAATATTCGATTTGTCCAATTGAATGAAGATAACGTAATAACGTGTCAATAACCCAATAGAGAAGTAAACAAGTATCTAAACAAACAAACAAACAACAAAAATTTTAATAGGGATGAACGCACTTTCAGATTTTATTTTTCTTTCAACGTCTATTTAACTTATTCGAGCGAAAACTGACAAGAATAGCAACTTCACAATAATTTGTTTCCGGTTTTCTTATTCTCACGTTGACATTCAAACGTGGTTCAGACAAATTCTCTCAATATTTGCAATAATAATTCATTTTAGATATTCTTCTGTATTTGTCAACTGTTTAGACAATAAGCAGATGAGTTTTGTCAATGTCAAACAAAAGCTGATAATCTAATTTGCTTTTATTCCATCTAATCTATTGTAATCTAGTTGCTAGATACAAATCAGAGTGTTTTGCAATTTCAAGCTGAAAATTATTTATTAACGTTTCGTTTCATTGTTTTTTCTAATTCAATAGAAAAAAAACAGCCACAAGTTCTCTACGTATATTCTTATGCTTAGCTGAATCATTTCAATTCAAGAGTTTTGTTCTCTCAGTCAAAATACTTCACATTAACCTTCGCAAGCATTCAGATTTCAATTGTTTGTTATATTTGTGCACTCAGACGAGAAGTCCAAGTTCCATTAGTATACTCAAGCTGCGTAAGACACCTATTCATTAATAGTCTATCAGTAATTTTAATAAATAATATCAGAGTTTCTCTTTTCTTTCTTCTATCCATTGAAATAATATGAAAATCTAATTCACCTACCGATGATAGAAATTTCAGCTAAATAAAGATCGAAGACACGACGTTCGAAATTTAATGTCTGTTGATATAATGCTTTTAAGCATACGACAATAGTTAGAATATTTCCCGGGAAACCAAATATCGAACAAATAACTGCCAACATTTGTCGAAAGAAACGCATTGATTCTGCAGAGATCATTGTTGGTTTGAATAATAATAGTTCTTCAAATTACAAGTTTCAAATACATGAAATAAGAAATCTGAAAGAAAGGAAAAGTGGTTTTTTTTATATGGCTAATTTATAATTTTAAAAGGAGTCCGAAGATTAGATTTGTTCGTTCGCATAGCTAATATCTTGAATGCGCAGTAAAGAAAGAAAAATAGACGTCATGCGTGATTATTGAGAGCTTACCATATAATATCTATATATATATATGAAAAGAGAAACCTGTCAAATAATAAAATATAATGATTTATTAAGAAATGTTTTGCATTTATAGTAATATGTTCGTGCTTTTGGTCTATTTTAAAGAACATTCGAGATATGGCTTCAGAGAATTTTGTTCGGTATTTGTAAATAATTAATGAAAAAGTCGAAAAAGAACTTGTTTCTATGTTTTTTAGCGAGTGACGGTTCGCATGTTATCTAATTAGTTTTCAGACTAAAATCTATTATTCTATAATAAATGAGAGTTAAACCATTTAATGGGAAAAAGACCAATAAACGAAGACTGCCTATTTTCATTTATATTTAAATAAAAACAGAGTAAAAGCTACTTACATTCAAATCTTGGATACTCAATTACTTTTTTTTCCAAATCCGCTGAAAAATTTTGAACCGACAAGTTTTATGTCAGGTTGACAACATTGTTGCATGACAGTTTAGAATTTAGAAAAATAACAACTTGAGAAACATTGTATGATTTAATTGTTTCTATGGTTGTCAAAGTAAATTTACATTATATTATTCAAATAATTAAATTTATTCGATTGAAAGTGTTCGAAATCGGGTAAAAAGGGCAGTCTAAATGTGTGAATGTCTCTGTAAAATTGAAATTGACAAAGATTGTTCTTAATAATAAATAGACGCGACTAGAATATGATGATGAACAGAACGAAGATCTTGAAAGAAAAGAAAAATAGATAGGTTCTTTCAACCAGATAGCAAACATCTATGAAAATCTCTGTTTCTCTTTTTCCTTCTTGTTTTTTTTTCTCTTTCCTCACACAAACAATTAATGGTGATGAGCAGTATTACTACCACAAATAAAACATTGAATTCATTTTATATTTTCATAATCTGAATCATATAACATTATATAAACATTCTCAGAACGTGAAGTTAATGATCTAACGGACATATATTTCATTAGAACTAATTTGAAAATCTATTTTCGTATTTCTCGTTTCTTCTTTCTTTGTTTATTAATTCCATTAAACGTTTTTTCATGTTGTTTCAACTGTTTTCAAATCGTTTTTTGTTGATCTTGCCAACGTTGATTATGTTTATAAATTAAAATTGAAAACGAGAAAGAAAGAGAAAGAAAAAAAAGGTAATAGCAACAATAGCTGTGTGTGATCAATCACCACTTGATTATAATACCATTTCTTTACTTTTTCCGGAGTAATAGTTAAAGAAACAACAATAACAACGGGCTGGTGCAGTTCGTTCATTCTTTTTCTTTCTTTTTTCTCTTTTGGTTGCTAACACATACGCATTTCTAATTTGTCTACGATTCCAAACAAAATCGATCGATTTGCCGAATAAAAAGCAAGTCTTTTTCAATTACTAGTCTATATATATATATAAGTGAAGAAGAAGAAAAAGAAAAGAAGAAGCAGAATCAATTAGAAAAAAACAATCATTCAGGTAAATAAAAATGTTTAATTTATCATATAAACCTTAACAATTCAACAAGTCGAATAAGTGCCTATTAAATCACTAAAAGTTCAATGTAGTGTTCCCTCTTCGAGCTAAAAATATAAAAAAATGAACTCGAACTAAAAGAAAGAAAACACAATGAATTACTCTTTGTTTTTCTTTTTGTTTTCTCTTTGAATTTTTAGATAAATATAAGCGAATAGAGACATGAATACTTATTCATCAAGTGTTTACAAATTCTAGATTATGTCGTATGCATCGTTCCATTAAAACTAAGAGAAAACTAAAGAACTAAAACAAAAAATTAAAATCTGATTTTTTTTGTCTTGCAAAGTGAGATGATCTCATTGACAAAGCGAATTTGATTAATCAAAACAAAACGCACCTACACATTGAAAATTGTCACAATTATTAATCAAATTAATTGATTTGTTTTTCTTAATAGTTCTCAAGTTGAAACCGATCTTGACTCGTTTATTCAATCGTTTCGTGTTCGACGAAATAATTCTTTATCGATAAATACCAATCGAAATACTTATCCAATGTCGTCTTATCAAAGTCAAAGTGAAATGAATTTCTATTCAAATCCATCGGAACAACCTGAAATGGCTACTCAAACACTCCGTTCATTATCCCCTGAAGATGTACAAAAATTGAAATACAAGATCGCACTTGGTTCGAACTTTTAGGTTTTCAAGTAAAATCGAATTAGATTTCTGTTTTGTTTTATTTTAGACAAACAAGTTGCTGAAAAACAACTTCGAATTGCGCGTGAATGGGAAAAGAAAATTGAACGAGACAAGAAATACGTAAGTGCACGACTTCTTTACTTTCTCTCTCTCGCGCGCACGCTCTTCTATAATTGATTTAAAATCGTCAACAAAAGTGCCTCACAGCCTTGACAATTGATTTTGCCTTTTCTTTTCTGCATCAAAGAGAAAGAAGAAGAAGAAGAAAAAAGAAAATCATTGCTATGAGAAACGAATATACACACAACAAAATATTCATTTAAACGTTTTTTCAAGGTTCAACATCACCCATTTGGCCGACATCAACGAACAACAATTCTCAGTAAGGACGACAAAAACATCAAATTTCATCCATTTATTTTTCATTAATTATTAACTAGAAAAAGAAGAACTAGAAGAAATATTAACAAGAGGTCGTGCTCCTTCACCCGTTTTAGAAATGCCGCAACAATTTACACTTCATCAACAGCAGCAACCACCATCTTCAGGTTATATTACCGAGACTTATATACCTACTGATAATAATATTAATAATAATAATAATAATAACAACTCATCGACAGTGTACATGACACCACGACAAATGCATCAAAATAATGGTTATTCTCAATATCAACCCTATCCAAATAACACTCAATCTCAAACACAAATACAACAATTGAACAGCAACAACAATAATATTAATAATGGTTTACCTGACTTTCAACGTTTTTATGGGCCGGTACGTATTGTTGTTTGATAATAGTGACAACGAGATGTTGAGGGTGTTCGATAGTAAATAATAGGAAAAGTTCATAGAAGAAAGCGTTTGTTATTGAGAAGAATGAGAAGAAAAATGAATCTCTTGAGTCTCTGTCGAGATCTATCAACTAACATATTTAAATCCGGTTCAGTCACGAATCTAAACTGATTTTCTATTTTCAATTTGTGTCATCAAAGATAACGAACACCAATTCGAATACAAACGGTAATACAACTGCTCAGCCGATTAAAGGCGATGCACACGATCCATTCCTTTTATATGGTACTGATAAAAAGAATGCACGATAAAATCCTTTTTAATAACCTCATCTTTCTAATTAATTTCAGATCCAAATAAGGAAGGTCAAAATGTGTTTAATGTAATACCACAACAAGATTTATACGATCCATGGGGCCGCCCAGGGGCTGGAGCTCCGCTGATACATGTTCCAACCGGCCAAAAATTCACACGCTATTCCGGCAGTTTACAAGATAAATTAGTATTTGATTTGATTTTCTTTTTTTTTCCATTTTCTTTTGTTGATTCTAATAATCTTTCGATTATTATTTTGCTTTTAGAATCATGTCGGACCGCTTGGCTTCTCTGGCAGGCAACATACAGGAAATATTGAAGAGCAAAAACGCGATCTTGAATTGGAACAACGCCGTCGTCAACAAGAGGAAATGGAACATCGATCAAATGTAAATATAAAAATGAAAACCCACATAAACAAAACAAATATATTTATTCTAATAATACGCTTGAAATGATTAACAAGGTTTTAGTCTGACGTCTTTTTCTTTTCTATTTGTTTTATTAATCAATTTTGACAGCAGTTACCGGGATTTATTTAAGAGTCACCTGTGCATTTCGAAATAAATCCTATCATTTCTCTCGAGCGTGGATGTCATGAAATCTTGATACAGTAAATAAATCCCGGTATCCCCTCAAATTTTGAATGTGTCGACAGATTTTATAAGCGCGTCTTTGAGATCAAGTATTATTTTTTCATTAGCACGTGTCTAGTTTGCCATATAAATCGATCGTTTGTTGACATCAAAGACGAATTCTTTTGTATATTATCTATAGGCAGGTGATACGGCGGCTTGGATTACTCAACTTGAAACTGCTCGCTATCCATTGAAATTACATTTGCCAACAACCCAAACGACTCGAGAGGTATTTTTCTCCGGATAATAAAATATTAAAAGCAAAGTAGAAGAAAAACAAAAGCATTCGATTTGTAGTTTTCGTTTTTTCTTATCAAATTATTGATTCACCCACTTCATATCGGTTTTTTTCCTTTTGGTAATAAGGACAATTATTTATAAAATTATCGACACGTTCGATTTTTATGTGTATCATTTAATCCGTTCGTTATTTTCTGTTGTTTCACTTTTGACTAATCAACATTGAAGTTCAATCGATGAATAATTGTCAAATGTATTCGTGTGTCTTTCTTTTTTTTCGTCAAGATTACTGGAGCACGAACACGTTTTCGTTCGGAACAAACTCGAATTCTGCATGATGACCTCGTTCGACAAGCTGAAGAACGCGCACGAGTCAACAAATTAGATCGACAGAATAACAGTCTAGCTGAACTACAGGTACATTGTCAAATTCCCCAAAAGAAAACTTAAATATTGATTTCATGTGTTTAGCATTCTCAAGCAATGAATAATTGGTGGGGTCGAGGCGGTGGTGGCGCACCTTCGTTTACCAATCGACGACATAACGTTGCAAGTGAGCTAGACAGAACTCGAGCGAAATGGGTATATGATCGTACTTTTTTGAAAGAAAACGAGACACTTTTATTTTGCTTAGACAATGAATCATCTTGGACAATTAACATTAGCTGATGATGATGCAGGTGGTCAAGTTAAAATTCAATCGAACGAAGTTTATTATCCTCGTAATAGACAACTATCTAATCATCGAAATAATTATCAAGTGGCCGATGATCAAGCAACATGAACGAAGAACGACTGATACAACATTCTCTTTCTCTCCTTTTATTTTTATTAAACTTTATTATAATTTTTTTTTTCGTGGTTGTTTTCTTTTTACAAATTCACATAAAAAAAAATCGACGTACACAACAGACAGACTATCTTCATGGTAAACTTTTCCATTCACCTCGACACATTGGACATAATTTATTTGTCTGCTGAGAATTGATCCATTTCATAATACAATGCTCGTGAAAACAATGTCGACATTCACCATGTAAAACCGGGCATTGATCACCTGGATATCGACATTCGGAACACGAGGCATCGAACGGCATTCGACAGATGCCACATGAATCATCATTGGTCACCCATTTCCAAATGGCAACACCATTGAATTCTTTCAAACGAATACGCATCTGAAAGAAAGATTTTATATTGATTTCATCGTCATCAGAAAAAGAAAATGACTTTCTAAAATTATTTATTTTTAACACATATATGACAAGAATAAGATCAGGTTGTTTTGGCATCTGATTAGAAGTGTTTTTTATGTATATAGATATAGATATCTGACAAGAAAATAAGAAGAAAGACAATTAGGAATAATGAAGAGAAAAAATAAATCCAATCCGAGATTCTAAACAAACCATAGAAAATAAGGTATCGACAAGCTTAAAAAAGAAAACTAATGTCTTGAACAAGGCACACGTACGTAAAGAAATCTGTACAGAGAAACAAAAAAAAGAATGTGACGATTTCTTTCTCTCGAAATAATATCAATGACTGATTCAATACGAGACAAATAAAAGAAAAGAACATGCAGAGAGAAAACGAATTTTCATTTCTGAAACGACTTTGCCTGCTGTTGTTGTTGTCGCTCTTGTTCACGTTTTCGTCGAAGTGCAAGAGCTGCAAGACGTTTCTGTTCGATTTCTGCTTCTGTACAAACTGATTTCTTTCGTTCAACACTAGCTGAATCAGCTCGAAGTCGTGGCGAATTCATTTTCGTTGCATTTCGATTGAAAACAGGCGATGACAGTGGACCTGTTCTTGCTCGTTGAAGACTGGATACCGATGGACGATTTCGTTGAGTTGACAGTTCAATATTCGTACTATTGTGAATTAGGGATTGATTTTCTTTCGTTAGAAAAGCCGATGATCGACGTGTGGCATCGAGACGAGTACAATTATTATCATCGATAGGAGGCGTCGTGATTAATACTGAATCATTGTCGATCAAAGGTTTTTCGTCAGGTAGTTCAGTGGGAATTTGACTTAGTAATTGTTCGAAATCATCGTCATCATCGTCCCAAGTTAGATTCGAAATCACTGGTGCGAGAGTTGTAGATTTATTGTCATTAGTCGTCGTTGTCGTCGTCGTTGTAGGAACAGGGTTTCGTTTGGTTTCGGCAAAGGGATTGATTCGTGAATGGACAGCTGGCGATGACATCGTTCGAATTTTGCCAGGCGTTTTTTTGTTGATTGTCGATGGCAGATCCCAATCATCCCAAAGCGTATCATCGATAAAATCTGTGTCGATATTCGATTGTTCATTTGTTGTTGTTAGTTGTTGTTCTGATGCCGTCGTCGCTGTTGCTGCTGCTGCTGCTGTTGATAGATAACTATCGTGACTTATGTAACGTGCGATAGCTGAAGGCGAAGAACACTGTTCGAGATTCGATGCAGGAGATGACGAACGAATACGTTTCGGTGTTGGCATTTCACTGAAATTAAACACGTTCGTTCGAAAGATAGTTTTACAATCGTGGGATAATTACGTCGGATTTGTGTCATTGTTCGATTCTCGTTTGCATGTTTCAGTAAATTCAATCATAGTACGATAGGCATTATCGATATTTTCTTTTGAGCTTGTTAATGTTGCGTGACTAGATTTAATTGAATCGTAAATAGAAAAAAAAATGAATTGATAGTCGTTACCTTTTGAGATTATTTAATCGAACTGGTCGTTGTACTGTATGGTTGTTCATTACCGCCGATTGGCATATGCTGAATACACGGGAATTAACTCGATCGGGGGTTTGGCGCGGCTAGAAATAGACAATTGATTGATCGAGCAGATCGATTCAGTTAGGAAATCACCTACTGGAGGTACTTTCGCCTTGGATCGTGGTGGACATGCTAAAAAAAATGAAAGGAAAATATTCATAATTGAGTAAGGACATCTATCGATGAAATATGTACGTTTATTCAATAGTGCTGTACGCTCGGTATCCGATATATCCTGCCAACTGACGGTAACGTCGTTAATATTCATATCTAGAGTGCAAATATCAATCAATCAATTATTGCATTGTAGAACATTGCTACATTTGGAGATTGAGATATAGATAGAGATAAAAGAAAAACAAAATAAAAGAAATGTAAACGCTAAAAAACGTAGAAAAATATATAGATTATTCTCTGAGAAATTGAAAAGTTTGCCATTTCTTTTTCTTTTAAAATTATTATCATTCTGAAATAAAAAGTACGTAGTAGGCAAAACACATTCGACGAACCTGTTCTTTTTCTTGTTTTCTAAAAAGTAGAGAAAAGAACAGACGAGTATCATTTATATTTATATATATGTACATATATGTATAATATATATCCAAAGTACTAGATCACGCGAAATATTTCTCGTTTTGTTTTTTGCTTGTGTACGTATTTGTTTAGCCAATAAAGAAAAAAAACAAACAAACAAAGAAACAATACGTACGAATACATCTGCTAATAAGGATCAAATACAAAAAGTAAACCGAACAAACAAAGAAGCATTCAAGAACAAAAAAGAAGAAAAAAAACTGATCATGATGGAGGATAGTGATGACCATAGTGAGGATGATGTGGTGGAGGCATTGGTCCGTAGTTCTGAGGCGGATGACCGTAACCATACGGGCCAGGTGGTGGAGCCAATGGGCCATTGTATCTCGGCGGTTGACCGAGATGACGTGGAGGCATCGGACCGTAAGACGATGGCGGCGGTGGACGCATGTCTGGCGGATAATTTGATCGAGGACCGTAGTAATGCGGCGGTCCATGAGGATTATCGTATGGAGGATATTGTTGTTGTGGTGGTATAGGATAATGCGGTGGAGGCCGTTGCCAATTAGGAGCATTTGGATACATTTGAGGATGTTGTTGTTGTTGTTGTGGTGGTGGAGGAGGAGCAGGTTGATTCATATCTACGAGAGGCATGATTTTTTGTTGACTGATTGTTGGAATAGGTAGAGATTGATTATTACTAATCGAGGATAATGTTTTCGATTTTTGATCGAGTTGGATACGAATCGGATGTTGTTGTGCTGATGAAGGAATCTGAGCTGTTGGATTAACAACAGGATTCACAGGTGCTGGCCCCATCTTACTAACAGATGGAGTTGATACTGTTGGTGTCGGCGCAGTTGCCGCCGTCGTCGTTGTTGCGGAAGGTCGAGCTGAAACCGCAGCAATGGCTGCAGCAGCAGCTTGTCCAATCGTATGCGCTGTTTGCGGTGTTGCCGACGAAGCCGATGCTGCAAGTGCCGCTTGCAACCGTCGAGTATTATACGACAAACGTGGCTGAGCATTTGCTTGGTCTGTCGACTCGTCACTTTGCTGACGAGTTACATAATTTTTCGCTCGCGTGAGAATTTCCTGCATTTGCTCGGTTGTTAACGGTATATGTCGATTCAACGACGTTGATAACGATAGTTGACTAGGTAGATTCGAATTGCGTGGATGTCGTTGTTGTTGTTGTTGTGATAAGGCTAATTGACGACGAATTAATTCTTGTGTTAAGGCGATATCTTGCTGTTGACTTTCGGTTAGATTGGTTTCTGATGAATTGAAACGAGTTTTCGATTTGTTTCGTTGTTCGTTCTCGAATTCCGAGTCCAACGACGACAAATGTATCGGTTTGGTTGCTTGAGTAAGCACAGGTCGAGAACGTGTGACCAACGGATTCTGTGATTGTTGATCTTTGGCTGCTTTCGACGAGCTTGTCGATGGAACGACTTGTGTTTCACTGGCGACTTTCGGTGGCGCACCTTCGGTGAACATATGTTGATACGCTTGCATGAAATTCGGATTCGAAAGAACTTGTTGTTGAACATGAGAGTAGAGATTTGGATTGACGAGCATCGCCATGACGAGTGCAGGATCGAGGATCGTCGAGAGCGGATGATTAGCTGCGGCAGCTGCGACGGCAGCTGATGACGATTGCTGAGAATTGGACGGTGGTGCTAATGAAAGTTCGTTTGAACCTGGGATTGAATTTTCATATTTAGCTATAAGAGAAAGATTCGTTGTTGAAATTGAAGGAAAATCGTTTCGGTTTACCTTTTAATACTTTTGCGTGTTTACCGATTTTGTTTCTTAATTTTCGAAATTTCTTTTCGATTTCTGCATTTGTCTCGCCGCTTAACATCTGGGCTTGTAGTTTATTTCTTTGCTTGATTAACTGTCGAAGTTCATTCGTCATCCTACGTAAATAAACAATTATTCACACATTTTCAATCATGAAAACGATTCTTACCAAGGTTTTTCATTTAACGACGATTTAATATTTTCACTGAGTTCTTCATCGTTTAATTTCGATTTCTTTCGTTTTTGTTTTTCATTTTCATCATCGGATAGGAAATGTTTAGTTAATTTTCCATTCAAATCCAACGTATTTTCTTCATCACTTTCGATTTCTCCGTCTTCAGTCTCGATATTAACAGGTAAAACTTGTTCATTATCATCGATTAAATGACGTAACAACATCGAAATCGACGAATTATTATTATTCAAACGCCACCGACGTTTGATTTCCTCGACACAACTCAGATTCGAGAAGAAATTCGGCTGTGGTTTTTGACAATGAACCCGAACACGACCGAAATTCGTTGTTAAATATTCCCGATAGGAATTCTGAGTTTCATCGTCGAGATGAAATAATTTCATTGGCCGAATTAGTTTCATCACGCTCATATCGAGAATATTTTCCGTTGGCGGTGTTTTCGAACGAAACGAGCCAACGATCGATTTCGAACCGAGATTTTCGACGATTTTTTTCAAACGTTTCGGCTCGTACTTCGTATTTTCATCATCGGAACTGTCACCGAGTTCGCCGTCTTCACGTTTTTCTTTGTCACCGGTTTTGGCACTGTTACGTTTTATCTGTGCTTCCTTTTCTTTCTCAGCCGCTGCTTGTCGTTGAGCTTTCAACTTTTCTCGTTCCTGTGCGGCCGTTTTTTTTATTCGATCGAGTTCTAATTTCAATGCTTGATCCTTATCGATCGATGATTTCACGGGAATTTGATTGTTGGTTTTATCCGAAGGTAAATGATTGGTTTTACTCGATTTCGGTACAAGCCGATTGTCGAACGTTGAGTTCTGCTGTTCCTCGGGTCGATCGAGATCTTGATAAGAAATCATATTTCGATTGTTTTCAACTTGCTGCTGCTGTTGTTGTTGTTGTTGTTGTTGACGACGACGTTTATTTGATTTCGAAGGTGATGATGTGTTATTCAATGAAAGAGATTCATCATTATTACTATTTGATGAAAGATGTTGTCGAAGATGTAGTTCTTCGCCTTCGTGTGACTCGAGAAACGGCATTGGCTCGGGATTCGTCGCAATACGCATGAGTTCGTAGGTTGTCGACGCTGGCGGCACGTAAGTTAGAGGAGTTTGAGCATTGGGATTGAATTGTTGAGGATGTGGAGGTAATAATGGTGGAGGTGGAGATTGTGAATGATAGTTATTACCATGCGAATGCCATGGACCATTCGGACGTAGTAGAGGTGGTACAGGATTTGGACGATAATTGAGATTGTTTTGCCATTGTTGTGGAGGTGTTCCTTGAGGTAACAATGGTCTGACTTGTGGATAATTTGGTGGCTGTCGACGAGCGTAATCACCACCCTTTTATACGAATGAAAACGAAAATGAATCGAAATTTATTCGAGAGTGAATTACCCCGAAGAAAACACCGCCATCATTCGACATAAGACGTTGGGGTGGTGGTCGTAGTTGGGGAACCGGCAGTGGATGGCGCATTCCTAAATCATATGAGCCTATTTTAATATCAAAATTCAATGAAATCATCAAGCTTTAATTCTCGCGTAGAGATCGAACTAGTCGCTTTGTATCATACCTGGTCTCATTAGACCGTGAACAGATGATAATCAACGAAAAACAAATAGGAAAAAAAAGTAAGTCTACTCAAATAAATACTCGATTGATTTTAATACGAAAACGAATATTATTTGAAGTATATAGACGTTTATAGAGAAGAAAGAAATTTATTATCAAATTGAATATTGTCTAGCCATTTTTCAATCTGTATGGACTCAACCTCCAATCAGACGAATGAAAATTATCGTTCGAACTTTGCTCGATTATTTATCGAATCAAGTTGCTTTCAAATATTGACTAAATTTTGTTTTCGAAAAATGTTTTTTTTCTCTTGTTTATTTCTACTAAATATAGATGTCACCACGAAGTAACAATCCGATCGATGGCTGACATCTTTCGAATTAATTGCTTGAAGGACGATCATTAAATTTTATATTCTGTGAATTTTATGACGATTTCATTGTTTAATGTCGCAATGATACGATCCAATTAAAACAAACAATTCATTTGAATACTTTTTTTTATTCACACATTTCTTTCATTCGAGGTGATTATTTGCATTTCATTTAACATTTCGAATACAGACGAACTATCAAATATTGATTAAACAAAATAAAATCATCTCTCTCTCTCTCTTCCCTTTCTTTCTAAATCCTCCTCCTCTGCTGCTGCGAGAATAAGAAAATCACTAGCCAAGAGGACTATTAGACAGTCATTGAATAGTCATCTATTTGTTTTCACACTTGTCTACCTTAATCTCCATTCATCTATGTCTTGCATCTGAACAATACGCCACCCACTGTTCTGGATCATACTTCTATTCACAATAGGAGAGATTATTTATAGCAAAATGTGAATTTTATTATCCAAAAAGAGAAAATCATCGTGGTACAAAAGACACGCACACGCACACGCACATAGAATACAAACAAAGATCTATTTTCATTTTTCTTTTCTATACATAAAGACTATCAGATGTAAATGCTGTCGGTTGTCGGTGTTCAACAAGTGAATACAATTGTTCAAAACGTTTTAAACTGTCTTGATAATGCTGTTGTGATGACGGGATTGACACGATCGATGGTGGTCGAATAGTTATCTGTTGAACTTGTTCACAAGATAAATCCGACGAACCATACAAACCTTCATCTGACAACGGAGGATCAATTCCATGGTTTAAATGCGTTAGATATCTTTCAACCTGAAAAACAAAACCAAATATTTATTTCGAATGAAAAACTATCTTTCGTTGTTACCTTTTCTGAATAATTGAAATCAGTTCGATTGTTGATCATTCTTAAATCATTCGCTTGTTTCACTCCATATTGATAGATACGATTCAATGAATTCTATTAAAGAAAAGAATAACATATGAAGTACAAAGGGCGCTTTGAGAAAAGAGAAAGATGTTTAATCGTATCTCAAAAGAAAATCAATTGCTCAACTCAATGTACCATCGAATCATTAATCCTTTGACAAACTATGCGCATCTGTTTCACAACGGAAGGTGTCAAATTGTCGAGACATAAAGAAGAAATTTATTCGAAACTTACTCGTCCGTCATCGAGGACTTCAATTGTCGTCTTTTGTGATGAATCAGCTCGTTCATTCGAACTATTCATACTATCACACGATGAATTCCGATCGGATTTCTTTTCGATATGTACACAACAACAACTACCACAACAACATAGACTATGTGAAATCGATTTGTTTCGTCGAAATAAAAATGCAATTAAAAAGCAAACACCAATAAATATCGATGCGAGAAAGATAATCACAAATAATGAGAATATCAATATTAAACTTGTATTTTCCATGTTAAATTTTCTTAAAGAAATCGTTTCATTCAACGAATGAATATCAACAGGAATCGATATTGAACTTGTTAGATTTCCGTAATCAGCTACCGTCACATTGATCACATACGAGCCCATAAGCAACGGCATTGAACGAAGAATCAACGTTCCATTATCCGTTAGACTTAAATCCAGTGACGGTGTTACCGAAAATGAATAGGTGAAATTCTTCGGTTGAAATCGATCTCGATCGTCGACAATCATCTGTGTGATAACAAACGGTAGATTTGTTGTTTCGAAAGGAATCGATAGCGTTTGATTGACGATCGATGGCTCGAGTATATCCGGTGGATTGTCATTGCAATCGTCTAATTCGATATGAAACACGATTGTTTTCGATAATGATGGAACACCGTAATCAGCACATTTCAATTCAATTGAAATCAATGATTCGACCTCGTAATCGAACATTGGCTGACCACTGATCTGCAACGAATATGCGTTGAGTGTTAAATAATTCAGATTTAAACGTGTATCATTTAACACGCAACTGACACGGCCATTGTCACCTGAATCGTCATCAGTTATGTAAATGTAGAATAACGACGATGATTTCGGTAGACATTCAGAAAATCGAATCGATTGTTTGAGATTCGATTGTGTGCCATTGATATCCGTGATAAGAATATTCGGAATATTATCATTGATATCGTTGATATCGATGATTAGTTGAGCGTAGTTATTCAACTGTGGTGTACCGTGATCACGAGCTACATACACAAAAGAAACAAAGAAAAGATTCGTTTTTTTTATGTAAGAGATTGTTGATAAAACCTGTGATTGAAATTGTGTACGAACGTATTTTTTCATAATCCAATGGTTTTAATAAATAGATTTCGCCTGTATGTTCATTGATTCGAAATGTCGACGATGTATCATCGATTGAATAACTAATCCGGCTATTCTCTCCTTCATCGCGATCAGTTGCATGTATTTGAAGAATAACAGTGTCGATTTGTTCGTTTTCATCGATCGATTGTTGATAAATTGATCGATCAAAAACAGGTGGATTATCATTAACACTAAATTCGAAATCAAATAGAACATTTTAACTCATCCATTTGTTCGTCAGCTTACTCAGTAACAAGAATTTCGATTTTTTGTTGGCCAGATAACGGTGGTGAGCCGCCATCGTACGCGATTAATTGTAAGAAATAGTTCGATTTCATTTCTCGATCTAATGGTTCGATTAATTTTAATATTGGTTTACTTGTTTTAATTAAACGAAATGGATTGTTAATCAATGGATGAAGTTCATAGTTTTGAATTGATAACAGACCGAAGTCTTCGTCGAGCGCAGATTCAAGAGGAATTTCATAACCAATGGGCACGTTTTCTGCAATCGGGAGTTTTAATAGAGATTGTTTGAATGTTGGCGAATGATCGTTGATATCTAAATTGAATCGATGAGATTGAGAAATTGAAAAAAAATGTTGTTCTACCTTCGATAACGATTTGTATCGTTCGAATTGAAATATTATTCGTTGAAAATGTTTGCAGAAAATTCAAATTCAAAACACAATACGAACAATTACAAAGATTTCTCTCGCAGAATTCTTCTCGATCGATTCGTTGATCGGTTGTGTACAATGATTGATTGGGATTTAAATGAAAATATGTTTGATATGAATACGATGATGGTAACCATTGAATACTTGATGTCGATGAAATTGATGTTGATAATAGACTCGATGGAGGTAGTTCTTCGTGAATATAAATAATCGATGTATTATTAATCTGTGCGACAATTAAACGAACGAATACGAGATAGAAGAAAATCAACATGATCTAAAACAGATGTGAGTTTAGTTGACTTGAACGAAAATACGAATGTAAACGAGCGTGTGTGTGTGTGTGTGTAGATTATAATTGAAGATGAAGTTGTCATCATAATTGTTCGTTCTCATTCTCTTTTATCACATTTTCATCGACATTTCGTGATCGAATGTGATCAAAGAGTAAAAGATGCGGAAATATTTTTACCTTTATCTTTCAACAAAAAGCAAAAGGGAAACAAAAAGCGAACGAGAATTTTGATACTTTTATGCGATAATACCAATGTCAATAAAATGTCTGTCTGTTCGAGAGATTATAAACTGAACGAAATCGATCATAAACTTTTTTCGAATGTATATATACGTACGTATATGTTGTTCTAGAGAGAGTGAGAGCGAAAATAAAACGAAAAGCGATGGGAAAAGCGCTTCATATTTACATGTGAAAAGGAAATAACAAACAAATATTTTTCAAGGTTTAATCACGTTAAGTAAAAGGAAAGGTTGGCATAAATCGATCAACTAACAGCGAGATGTTAAAAAGAAATTCGAAATCGACACTTTATTTCTATTCTCGCATGAACTACGTATGTGTGACGTTGCTAGGCTCAAATGATCCTCATCGGCTTCTTAGCTCCTCAAGTCTGAAGTTACATCAGTTTGTCACAAAGTAAAATGAATAGAAAGGACAAATTGTACTTCTTCTACCTCGTCAACTATTTTGTCATTCAAGTGGTTCAGCCAGAGGCGAGTTGATATATTTATATACACACAAAAAAAAGCGAAGAGAAAGAAAAAGAAACGAAGAATGAAGACAGGAATACAATTACATACATATGTAGATATCTTACACATATGAGCTAATTCACGTCTTGTATATGTGAAAGAAAGAGAATGATATTTTGTTGTTAATTATTGTTCAATATCTCACCTAGACGTCGAAAATGGATTTATATATTTCGATGAATCTGAAGATATTTTCGTTGAAGTGAAATCAAATTTTGAATATACACACAGCAGGAATGAATAACGATGATGATGGTCACAACTGTGTTTTTGTTCATAGAAAAAAAAACGTAAAGAAAAAGAAATTGATCTCTCTCATCTCCTTCTCTTCATAGGTGTATACACACAAGCTGGTTCCTTCTCTCTCTTTCTCTTTCCTATCGTGTTCAGCCGAAGGGAAGAAAATGAACTTTCTCTCTCTCTCTCTCCTTCTCCCTGTCTCTCTACGTTTTCTTTTTCTATAATATTAATTTGGTTCTTTCGTCTTGCCTATAGACCTCTATCTCATTAGTTTAATCACTTTTCCATTCGGTTCATTTACGAGCGAAACTTTCGATTGAATGAGATGACCATGGGATGAACCGAAACCGACAATTTAATTGACTTTTCGAGAGATATTGTGATGATAAAAGTGTGGAAAACAGGTGAAAAAATTGATCTTTGTCTCGTTCTATATATACACATATGAAGAATTGCACTGTCGGTCGAACATCATAGAGATAAACATTTTCGCATCATTGTCTTTCAATCATAAAATTCAATTGATTTTTCGTCAATCAATAAAACAAAGTAGATGACATCATAAAAATGTTGAATTCATACAATTATTCTGATTGATCTTGTCGTCATCCTTTTTGCTTTTTTTTTATAACATATAGATATCGATCGTTTAATCATCAATATTCACACGTTGATTTAACTAGTAGTATTGGTGGTTAATAGAGATTTGATTAAGAGGAGAATGAAGCAGTTATTTCCGCCATGTGTCACATCGATTTGTTCGAATAATCAAATTGACCATCTCATTGAGTGTGTTAGAGAAACCTCAAATTATACCTATATGACACTTGTTCACTTTTTTTCCGGCCAAACTAAGCGTAAAGGGAAAGATGACCATCTGCATGTATACCTGTTTCAATCGATATAATAGATCACTTATATTCAAATGAATGAAGATCATTGAAACTTCACGGTTAAACACGTGTTAGTATCAAAGAATGAGAGAGATGGAAGGTATACGTACAAATTAAATATTAGTTATGAAATAATCAAAGTAAAACTCGATGTACTTATTAAAAGTAATCCTATTACAAATCATAGCGAACACACAGTTCCTTGGTCTTTCTCATTTTTCTTTCTTTCTTTCTTCTTTTTTTTAATAAAGCAAAAAGAAAGTCGATGGAATGCCCGAGGCCGGAAGTTAATGCAAAAAAATTGAATAGAAACGTCCACGAGTTCGTTATTTAAAAGTAGCCTATACATTTAAATGACCAATAAAAAATAAAACTCATATATAAGTTCTCATGTTAAGAATCGTTTATCATTGACATTAGGCAGGATATTCAATTGAACAGATGGAGAATTCAGATTTGTCAACAATGATCATTTGCCATTCTCATGTGAGCTATAAATCTTATATTTTACTTTCACTGGTCATTTTTCTTCGTCGTCATACATTTATATACCTATATGTGAATATACACGTGTGAGTGTCAATGTCTAGATGGACATTCACGTCACTTGACATTTGTTCTTGAATATAGACATACGTAAATAGAAAACAAACGATGCCATTCGTTCTTTTGTTTTATTTTTGAAATCTAATTCACATCAGAATACAAAATACGATCCTGATCTCCTTCAAGGTACCACAAATATGTGTACAATTGCTCTGCCAATCCGTTGGGGATTCAATGTTTGTATGCTTATACTCATTAGAGAAATTCGTCATCAGAGTATTTGTCAGCACACAACACAACAGTCGCGTGAATGAACAATAGGATCAAAAGGAAAAGCGGTCCAATTCTGGCAAACATATACATACAAATATATCAATACGTATATATACAAATACACACGCGAATAAAAGACCTGTGGTCGTGACTCTCTTGAAAAGAAATAGAGTCAACTATTCAGTGAGGTTTATTCTTCTGTGTTTATTTCAATAACATTAAAATCACTTATCGTCATTGAGCCGATACGAAATATTTCCTGTCGATTGAGTTTGAAGAAACGTACTTGAGACGGATAACGAAATCATTGACACATTTACATCATTTAATTTCTTTTTTTTTCTTCTTTTGATTCTCATCTATATATTCATCAAAGCAATTAAATGATTTGATTCATTTGAAACTGATTGTCGATAGATCAAAACAATGCTTTCTAGTTAATTTCGTTGTGTTTTTGTTGTTATTCATTCAATTGTTTGAATAATTAGTAGTAAAACTACTCTAGTTTTTTTTTATATTTGGTCACGCGATTGACACCTTTGATGTTTCACTTGATTGAACATCCCGTTCGATTTTGTATTTACTCGATACTTCATTTCACTGAAAATTACTTCCTTGTTTGCTTTTCTTCATCATTCGTCATTCTCAATCTATACTTTATTATAATAGATCAAATTACTGTTCATCGATTTCTAATTGACACACATGCATACTCATGTCAATACATATCTGATATATATGTATGTATACATCAAGAGTAGAAAGGATTAGAGTTCATCAGCATCTTTCTATTTATCTAACAACATAACAATGTCGAACGGAAATCATGCATACAATATAAAACAACAAATAGAACGTATATACACACAGTATAGTATAGTTATTCATATCGCGAGTCAATGTTTGATCAGAATAAATTTCATTTTTATTGATTGCGATTGGTTCGTTTTATAAAAAAAGAAAAAAAAAAGAAAATTTGCTTAAATCAAAGGTTTTTTAATCATTGCACGACGTTCTTTCGGTGTTGTTGATACACCAAGACGTTTACGTTTTAAGCCGTTTGTACAAATCTGACTAAATTGTTGTTGAGATTGTGATATCTGAGATGCGTTATATAATTGATCACATTCATCACATGCCTGTAAAGACGGGATAGGGATATAATATTGACGTGTTAGGGAAAATAAAATTTACTCGACAAAGCTCATTGTCATCGATATCATCATTATCGAATTCATCATATGTATTATCTTTTGTAGCAGCTTGTGACATAATCTGTTCAGCACGTTCGATCGATGTTGACGATATGTTAATTGGCTAGAAGAAAACAAAACAAAAAAATTGCATAAATATTCTTTCGAATAAGTTTTACTTTGTTACTCGCTGTCATAAACATGGCATGTGGCGGCAAATGATGCTCAGCCATAATAATCTACAAACAAAAGAAAACGTACACACTCTTTTCCTAAAAAAAAACTTTTCTTTTTCTTTGTCTACAAAAACAACTTTCGTTTTTCTAATTTTTAACTGCTTCTTGTTTTTGTACAAAATCTAATCTATGTGTTCCATCACAAAACGGTCTTTTCTTTGCTTGTTTACAATTGCACCACCACACATCTTTGGTTGCATCGGCGACATATTTAATCGGTCGAAATTTCGGATTTCGTCGTACATCATGATTGCCCCAAACACGTTTGCACATGCCATCACAGAACGGTTGCGTGTGCGCCCAACCACAAGCACAATACAAATAAGCTCGACCTTTTTCGACGCGAGATTTAAACGGAATCTTCTCGTAAACACGACCAATAGGTGGACCTTTCAATGAATATTCATCGATGAAACGAGGTCGTTCTAATGGAAGAGCAAGTTTTTCTTCGTGCGTTTGAGGTATATGAATAGTTTGTTCGGGATGTGTGATATCAGGATAAGGAATTGTTCGATGATTAGATCGAATAATCGATAGAAAGAGACAAGATGGTCTGACTAGGCGATTTGAGAGCATCTAAAAGATTTGTTGGTTGTAAATAAGATAGTTTTCCTTTTTTTTCTTTTTGTTAGCCCGAAAAATAAAAATTAAATACAGGCATTCAAGTGAAAGAATTCTCTTTAAAAGAATTACAAAGAAAAAATAGAGGTATTCAATAGTTGTATTTTCTTTTAACACTAAAACTATAAGGAGAAGAAAGAAGAAGAAAAAATATTGACTGTCATCTATTTAGTGACTTCATGAATAGCATTTGCTAGATAAGCATTATTCTTCGATGTAACACCAGCCATTGATATACGTCCATCCTTGGTCAAATAAACCGAAAAATCTTTTGTTAATCGTTCAGACTAAAAATCAAACGAGAGAGAGAGAGAGAAAATAAGAAAACAATTCGATGATTTTGTTTTACTTGTTGTGGATTAAGTCCAGTAAAGCAAAACATTCCAATTTGATCTGTAATATGTTGCCAATTCTTTTTCGAACCATTTTGTTTTAAATTATTGACCAATTGTTGACGCATAGTAATAATACGATCAGCCATATTTTTTACTTCTTTCAACCAAATCGAACGGAGTTCAGGTTGATTTAAAATTTTCGATGCAATACGTGCACCATGAATAGGTGGATTCGAGTATAATGGACGAATCAAGATTTTGATTTGCGACATAACTCGATCGACTTCATCTTTGTCTTTACAAACAACAGTGAATGCACCGACACGTTCACCGTAAAGACCCATATTTTTGGCATAAGATTGAGCAAGAACAAGATTATGACCGTCTTCGACAAATTGACGAACAGCAAAAGCATCGTCATCGATATTTCCACTGGCAAAACCTTGATAGGCCATGTCCATGAAGACGAGAAGTTTACGTTGTTTAACAATCGATGATAATTCTTTCCATTGTTCGGGTCGAGGATCAACACCGGTTGGATTATGTGCACATGCATGGAAAAGAATAATGGAATTCTCCGGGATCTTTTCAATATCGGCTTTAGCACCATTGAAATCGAATCCACAAGTTTTTGGTTCGTAGTAACGGTAGGATTTAACTTCGAGTCCAGCATGTTTCAAAATTGGAGTGTGATTACCCCACGATGGGTTTGGCAAGTAAACAACTTTGTTACCGGGAAAGAATTTTGCCTAGAAAATTTAATAATACTAATGAAAATGTCCATCGTTTTGTTTTACCAAAAAAGCTGCACCAATACGAAGAGAACCGGTACCACTGATACCTTGCACAGTTGCATTCTGAAATTTTTTTTTTTAAATCGAAGATTTAGAAAAAGAATGATTTTACTAATTGATCTTTAACGACGGTTGATTGGTCGCCGAAAGCTAATTTTGCACTGGCTTGACAAAAATCTGCTAGACCACCGATAGGTGCGTATTCTTTGTCAAGATTTTCACTGGCAAGTTGTTGTTCAGCTTTTTTTACACAATCGAGAACGTATGGTTTGCCTTCATCGGTACGATATGCTCCAACACCCAAGTTGACTTTATAAAACCAAAAACGAAAATCATTATCATAAATCGATCAATTCAATATTTTCTTTACTTTTCTTTGGATTGGTATCACGTTTGAATGCTTCAGTAACACCGAGAATAGCATCCGGTGGACCCATTTCGACATTACTCCACCAAGCTCTACAAATATCAATGATTATTTGTTCTTTTCTCTCGATCTACGAATGATTACTGTGTCGAAGCAAGACGTGATGCTTGAGCAAGAACCCATAATTGATGTTTGCTAGTTAAACTAAGCGTTCGGCTAACACTCATGTCTGATAACCTAAGACGTTTCAAAATCTAAAAAGTACACAAACAAAATTTTGTCAGTTTAACCCTGAAAGAGTCGATAAAAAACAAAATATAATAGTGAGAAAAATAATTTTCTTTCCCTGGTGGTGCGGGCTACATCCACAAGTACATGCATGCATCCGATGCATGGGATGGGATGCGATACAATCCTCAACATCATCGAATTCGAAGAATCGAATAAGTAAATTGCAGAAGAAAAGCGTATAGAGGACGCTAATATCCGATCGATTCTTGTCGAATAGGTCGTGGTCATATCTCTCATTGAGGAAAATATTTATTTATCAAACAACAACTAGATACGGGCCAAATGGCGAGAAATTTTAAATCTAATCTCGAGGAAAAAACAATTTGTCATTTACGTTTCAATCAATGGGATCAACGGGTGGTAAGTATAGTATCGAATATGGAAATGATATTCATAGTAAGAAAAATACAAATCTCCCAACAATTCTATACAGTTCAAATCGTTCGAAAAAAGAAAAAGCATCACTACCAATATTTATTCAGCGAAATCAATTAAATAACTCTCATTTATTAACAATTATTTGGCTTGATACACAAATCAATAATCATCTGACAAATATTGATATACAAATTAAATTGAAAAATCTTAGTACATACTTTCGTATCTATGATCGAATAGCTCCATTCGAAGAGTATATTAAATCTATTGATTTATCAGATAGCGAAGAATTATTTGTTATTATTTCATCGACATTAGCGTTAACTGTTATTCCACAAATAGCATCGAATCCGTATATTAAACATATTTATGTTTATGGTCAAGCTAAAATCGAGCCCGATACCAAACAGCAATTGTTGAAAACCTATCCGAAAGTATGTCGAATGCTCTAACGATGATGGTAATTCGATCGTGTTTTAGGTAAAAGGAATCTATGGCAAATGTCGATATCTACTCTCTCAAATCAATGACGATAAGCAATCGATTAAAACGTGAAAAAAGAAAACTTTCTTTTATTTAATCTAACGAAATAAAGTTTATTTTCGACGTAAAATAAATTCTTGTCGTTCAATCATTTGTTCCCATCGACGATGATCAAGTTTACTGAAATCATCGTGTTGTGCAATGAACATTAAATATTCAGTTAGATTATATAATTCTCTGTCAGTTGTTCGAGTAAAATGTGCACGTTTAAACGGTCGAATTTTTAATCCATTTAATGGATTTAAGAGAAAATTTCGCGAAACATCATCGAACATAATCGTATTTTTTTCGGAATAGAGTGTTGGATATTTTTGCCAGATGACTGGCAATGGTTTAACGTCTTGAAGACCGAATTCTTTCGTATAAACAGAAATCATTGCACCTGAATCCCTAAAATAAAAGAAGAACATTTTGTCGTTGCTCTTTTTTTTTGTTCTGTTGACCGTACATATAAAAGATAATTTTGTAATTATAATTTGTATTTGTTGTTCGTCCTTGTGAAATACCTTCGACTCCGAGTAATTTCATTTTCGATTCGATCCATTTCATTGACGTTGCCGACCAAATACCGATGTCATAATGTTGATAAACTGTTGTCAAAAATTCGTGTAAATACGGTCGCATAAGTTCACTTCCGGTTTCAGCAGCACTTCGATGATCGAATAGAGTATAATCAATATCTAAGACAAGCAGTTTCTTTCCTTCGCGTGGTTCATTTAAAAGTTTGCCTTGATAAGTTTGAACACGACGTTCTAATTTCACTCGAACTTCTTCTCGTTTATCCAACGGAACAGTATCAGGATCATCGATCCATGTTGTATCCTGTTGTTCTTCTTCTTGACCTTCGGATAGATCGGGTTGAACAGGTTTCGACGCATTTAATTCTGTAATCGACGCTTCTGGCGTGCCCATAAGCATAATTTTCGATGCAAGATTCACTTCATCGATTGTTGTTGTATCAGTAATTGCGCCTGGAACTTTTAATTTCAAACCCATGAGTTTTTGTCGAATAGGAAGAATATTTGTTTGTTCATATATTAAACTTTTCAATTCGCCTAATGTTTGAGTTGGTTGTAGATCGAAATTCAGTTCTTGTTTATTCCATTTCAATGTTATTTTACAATCATTCGAAGTTGCCATCTTGAATAATGAAGCAAACAAAATGATTATCTTTTATTTCGTCATTTTTATTGATGTTAAGAAGAAGAGAAAAGAGAAATGTGTTTTTATTCTTTTTGTTATAAAGATCACGGATATAATAGTAAAAAAAAAAGACAGAGATAAAATGAGATTTAATTTGTTCGAGGAGATATCGAATGAATTAATTCGTCGTACGTATCGAGCCACATTCGGCCAGATTTTTCCAATGATCTAAATTGCAAAAAATAAAGTTTTTTTTTTCGAACAGAACGAAACGTCTTTAATTACGTTAAAATATCGATAAAAGCTTTGCCCATTGGTTTAACAACATATGGAATATCGTATTTCTTGCAGAGTTCTTTGACATCCGGTGTAATTTTATAGAGATTATGACGTGGCATCAACGGAAATAAACTAAAAGTAATTTAGAAAAATTATAATCATTCGGAACTGGTTTTCTTTCGTTATTTACTGATGCTCAATTTGAAAGTTAAGATGTCCAGTAAACCAATCATTAAATGGTGATTTTGCAATGTTACATGTTGCTTTGAGTTGCATACGAAACCAGGACATATTCGAATCATCAAATGAAACATCCATAACAACATGATTCGATTGAGCGACAATAACAAACCAAGTTCCTTCGAATAATCTAGACAAATCGAAAGCATACATATGCAAAATTTCATGAAGACAAATTCAATTACCGAATTAAGAAATGAAGTTTAATTGCGCCTAATAAACCTAATTTTAATGGCATCAGCGAGAAAAATTTGACGTAATACAACGATAGCCAAGCTAAATCCTGGAAGAAAGAAGGCTGTTTTTTTACATATTAAGTGATTTTAATGGATATTTACCATCCATTTTCGACGTGTAATTGCATGTCGAATAGTCATGAATTGAAAATAAACCGGAAAAAGTAACGGCGCAGCTAAATAACAAAAGAAAGCATTTCTTTTTGTTCATTGCACTTTTCTTTTCTTTTATTACCGATAAAGAAATATAAATGTTGAAGATTATAGGGCATGTTTTTGCCATATTTCGCATTGACTTGAGCTTTCTATTTAAGAAAAAAAAACAACATATGAAAAGAAGATTAATAATGATATATAATGACTATCTACTCGAATAGGAATTGTATCACCAAGTAAAAATAATGGCTCAATACGTGTATCCGGATCTTTATCGATAACGTTCGGTTTCGAATGATGCTGAAAATGCATGTTATTCCACCAATCAGCACTTGCACCCTAAATTCAAGATTCGATTGCAATTCAAATTCAAATTTTTTTCACGAACTTTTGTTAAACCGAGAAAAAATTGATGTAATGTATGATTCCAAGAGACATTTTTAAAAACAGATAAATGACCGAAATCATGTTGAATCCAACCGCATTGTGCCTAAAGAATAATAACGTTGTTAATCAGAAAATGAAAGTTAGAAGAACAGCAAACCTCAGCAATGACATAGAAGAGAAGTGTAAATAAATACGGTATCCAACTGGTTCCATATTTAAATATGACATAGTAAGCAGCGATTTCGAATGCTAAAATATGTAAGCATGTCAAGAGGAAGAAAATTCGACTCGATTGAAAGAGGTTCTAGATGATAAAAAAAAGAAAATATTAATTTTAATTTAACGGTTCGCCTCACTCGAGAGATCGCTTTTTGTCTCAATTGTTCGAAGTCATTTATTAATCCTTGATCATATGCGAGCGAATTTTCTTTCTCATCGATAACGTCGCCTATGTAGAATGTTTTGAGATATTTTTGAACGAGAGCTAAGTCGGGATGAAGTGCACGAAACGCTTCCTATAGCGAATAAGAAAAAAAAAATTTTTTGTTTTTCAATGAAAGGATTCGTCATACTGTTGCATCTTGTCCTGCGTAATGTTTGAGAACAACTTGACCGCCTGGATGTTTTGTCCAACGTGTTATATCATAAACACGTTTGTCAATAACAATCCATCGACTAGTTTTCGTTCCATATTGTTCGATATCTTTCCATGTTAATTGTTGTTTGCTCATTTTTGATGTTGAAATATCTGTTTTTTGTTCATCGATCAAGACTAAAGGATCCAGGTTTTTACTACCTTTGCCCATAAATGTCGATGCTCTAGAAATACAATCACACACTCAGATGAAGAAAGAAAAAAAAATGAAAATGATCGAATTGTGTTGTTTTACGTATTTTGCAAGCTGTTAACCTTGATAGAATCTTTTCTTTTCTACGTCTGTAACCTGTGAGCCACTTGATGAGTAGTGGAAAAGAAAAAGAAAGCTACGTATACATTCATAACGATCTCTTCGCTATTTTTTATGGGTTTATGTTCTCATTCGTTCAACTTTTTTTTTCTTCTTCTATTATGAAAGAAAAAAAGGAAGAGGAGAGAAAAAAAGAAATGCGAGTGACTGGTTTACGACATAAAATATCTTATTAATTGAAAAGAAAAAAGAAATAACATGAATTTCAATAGCAACGAGTTAATCAATCGAAACGAGAAAGAACGTTCGGTAATCTCATCTTAGAATACAAATCTCAAAGGATTTAGTGTCAATCTGAATAACAAAAAAAA
>Ga0209935_1001986_pt1 | contig 27671 bp, 41 predicted proteins | sample ThiBio_1000_plan_2_FD_183958 | JGI IMG/M metagenome (GOLD analysis project Ga0209935, IMG submission 183958) | Wastewater bioreactor microbial communities from Cape Town, South Africa - Thiocy_cont_1000_plan (SPAdes) | ecosystem: Engineered > Bioreactor > Thiocyanate-remediating >...
GCGTCGTGTTTGTTCAACGAGGCTGGCGGCGATTGCAGCATCGCGTTCGTACGCAGTCACAACGTGGCCGCGCTTCGGGCGGCCGAGAAGGACGGCAACTCGACCTTGGCACAGGTGCGAGCGTTCGGGCTCTCGTGTCCCAACACAGGAGCGGCGATCGAGATCCTGGGAGCGAGCTCGTTATCGATCATCGAACTCGCTCCCGACGAGACGGTGCAGTTGTGGCAACGCGTCTACGGCGACGCCGATACCTCTCGATCGAGCAACCTGCTGCTGTGCAACACGAACGAGGTCGCGTTCAACGCACAGCACCAAACGACCTTTGTGCATTCGTACGAGGAGACGTTCGATGCGCCTGAGTGGCTCGAACGCTCGGCCGTGCGCCATCACGTCGTCGGCCTCAGCGTCTGGATTCCCGAGGCCGCCTCGATGTGCTCGACGCTCGCGAGCCATCCAATCCAGGCTGGCACCCGTCATGGCGTCATCTACAACGTGTTCTACAGCGCACCGCCTGCGCCTGATCCTCCACTCCCACAAGCGGCGCTCGATCGATTGCTGCACGAGCTGCTGGACCACGCGCTCTCGTGGCTGGCGGCTCTGCACGAGGTCGAGGCTGCGCTCGTGCTGCTGCCCAATGCACTACCGGCCCACCTTCACTTTGGCGGCATTCGTGCCACGCCACCGAGCGCCGACAACCTCCAACGACTCGAACAGAACACACGGCACATCTCGAATCTCGTTGCATCTCGTGCGTTCGCCGTCAATCGCTTCACGGTGCTCGGTGTCAATCTCTACCAAGGCTACGTACCCGAGCGAGTGTTCCTCGATCCTAGAGACTTTGTACCGTGGGTTGTCTTTGATGAGAGCAGCCAACTTGTCGACGACATCGATATCGAATCTCCTCCAAAGCCAAAAGCTTCCTTGTAAGTCATGTAACCATGCGACAATAAAGCTCTCGAGATAGATTGGACATAGATTGTTATTAGTTTGTGAAATGAGTGCTCCAAATGGAGTATTGGTGACGATGACATGAATGAGTGGATGGATGAATATGTGATGATGATGATAATGGCGGGCAATACAAACGATCATATCTCATGACTGACTAATGATTATCCACACACGCACAAATACGCACAAACGGCACAACCGATTCGAGATACTCTTGCGAATGTGCACGCAATGGACGTTGCACTCGCAGGCGTTACGATGAACCTGATGTGTACGAGTAGTAATCGCGATAGGCTTGGATGTAATTGCCCACAACGTGCACTCTCGAAGGCGTGATGGCCGCAAAGATACTGCGAGCACAACGACAATGACAACAGAGAGGCGAGGTTCGAGTCAGATGAGAACCAGAGCTCGACCATGAGCAAGAAGAACAAGAGCATCGATGTACCTGGCAATCTTGTCGTACAGCGGGCTGCGCAGAAGGTAATACGCCCATAGCGATCGCCTACGGCCGAGTTCCTCGAGCTCGCGAGTATTCAACGGCACATTGTGCACCGACTCTGCGGCGGCCATCGATAGCTTGCGCGAGACAAAGTCCATCGCCGCCGATAACAAGAACGGAACGAGTGGCGATTGCGCTCGTTCACGCTTGAGGTTGTAGAATGCAAGCACTACCATTCGATTCGAGTTCGTGTTCGATTGGATTAGCAAGAGAGGATTCGATGGCGAGCCATATTGCAATACGTACGATATACAACTGGGCGAAGGATATGCAGCACCTCGCCGATGACCATCGCACGAGCGGTACCCGAGGCTTTGTACTCTCCAGCTTGTGACATGGCAGCAGCTCGAGCGGCTTGTTGCTCTATCGATCGCAAGAATCATCAGCAAGAGACCGACATTCGGCATCACTACGACCGAGGAGGAGTAGTAGTAGTACCTGCAGCCACTTGGAGCAGGGTCCGACGCTGTCGTCGTTCACCGGCTTGATTGAGCGCCTCGGCACTCAGCGTCACGTCTTCGTTGGCGTTCAGCAGCGCCATCAAGTCATCGCGCGACGGCATCGTAAAGTGACGATGCGGAACGATGGCTCCTCGAGCTCGAAACAAGAGCAGCAATCGCAGTAGTGCTCTACTCGATCAGAATCATGATCATGACATTGAGGGTTGGCATTGATTGTTCGATCGAGATCCAAGGAGTCATTGGATCGTGCGTGGCCGAGAGAGCGCGTGCGAGAGAGCATGGGTGCACGGGTGCATACTTGAGCGATTCGATGGTGAGAACAGCGTTCCAACGCGCCTTCTCGCCGTAGTACTGACGAGCCGCCATCTCGGCGAACAACTCGACGCAACTCAAGGAGCTGAAGGCCACGGCCGCCGACTGACACCACTTGGGAGGCACCAGCGTGATGGCGTTGGTGTCGGTGGCGGTCTGTAGCTTGGGTCGCGCATGTTGCAGGTACACCCAATCGTGATACAGCGCTATCAGTCCCACCGAGGCGTACGCTAGAGTATGTGTGATGGTGTGGTTAGAGCGTGTATGTGTGTATGTGAGAATAGAACAGTAGCAATGGTTGAAGATTCGCAGTTCGATCGAACGCGATAGATATCGCGAGGGAGCGAGATGTCTACGGCGGCGGTGTTGGTGTACCTCCTTCGACCGTAGCATCACCGCGAGGTCCACCAGCGATCGGTACCAAGTACAACGAGTACCGCATAAAGTTCTCGAACGAACTCAACAACGATGCGTGCTCCACGACCCACGCGTCATACGCGGCTTTCAGCTTCAAGATTCCTGCCATGACCTCCACCTCGTACGCGAGAGAGACCACAGCGAGCGAGCGAGAGAGAGAGAGAGAGAGAGAGAGAGAGAGAGAGACTACTACCACTCGAGAGACCTATGACGATGGAGAGGTGGACTGCGCAGTGATGGATTGCGTCCAACGTGTGTGAGCGAGGAAGGAAGGAACTGCGCTGTTCCCTTGTCGAGCTCGACGTGCCACTGTGACGAGCGACCACCCACTCACGCTTAAGCTCTCCGGAATGCCACGAGCCGATGGCATGTGGCGTCGAGGTTGGTGGCTGCGCCTGTAGTGTGCTTGCTTGCCTGCTTGCTTGGTTGCATTCGGATCGCTGCCATGGCTCGAGCATTGGTGACTGGTGGGTTCGGACAGATTGGCAGCGATCTCGTTCCTGCGCTGGTCGAGCGGTATCGAGATCACGCCGACTCGTGTGTCGTCGTGCTCGGGCACTCGCGATTGCCTGTGACGCGCGAGCAGGCAGCCGAGCGAGGCTTCATTCTTGAGACGGGCGACGGTGCACGAGTGCACGAATGCGCGAGCCAGACAGTGCTAGTTTCGTACGAGAGAGAATCAGACTGTTTACTAACGCGAGGCTCTCGGGATTGGCTCGTGTGCTGCTGGCATGGGTGGAGCACTCATCGAGTAAGCCGGGCAACGATCACTGCAGTGCCGTATGCCAAGACATCGGCTACTTGGTTGTAGTCGCTTAGCGTTGATTCATATCGCATGCCAATGATGGCGTTCGCGCCAAGCCGGGCGGCATGCTCCACCATCAGCGCGTGGGCCTCGGCACGCGCAGCCTCGCTCAGCTCCTTGGATTGCGTGAGTCTGCTACCACCCGAGAATGTTTGCGAGAGCGAGGCCTTGAATGTCATCATTCGCACCGAGATACCGCGCACGATGCCAAGGTACTTGATGATCTCGTGTCTGGCAATATCAGACCCGGTGGTGACAATGATCTCCGAGGCATCGGCTGGTCGCTCCCATTGTGTACTGTGGGTCGTGTGGTTGACGTAGTAGACACGACCTTCCGTTGTTGTCTTCTCCTCCCAATCAGGAGGAAGCGGTGCTGACATTCTCGCTCGTCTTGCGTTGTCGTGAGGTGGGGAGAGAGACGGGGAGCGAATGAGCGCCAGCGACCGCGCCATTCGCGTTGACATTCGTAAGAGGATCGAGTGCGCGCGAGCTCTCATTTGCTTGGCTCCTCACTCGTGTGCTTGCTTGCCTGCTTGCTTGGTTGCAATTCGGATCGCTGCCATGGCTCGAGCATTGGTGACTGGTGGGTTCGGACAGATTGGCAGCGATCTCGTTCCTGCGCTGGTCGAGCGGTATCGAGGTCACGCCGACTCGTGTGTCGTCGTGCTCGGGCACTCGCGATTGCCTGTGACGCGCGAGCAGGCAGCCGAGCGAGGCTTCATTCTTGAGACGGGCGACGTGCGCGACGGTGCACGAATGCGCGAGCTCATTCAGCAGCATCGTATCACGGTCGTGTACCACCTGGCGTCGCTGCTGTCGGCCGTGGGCGAGCGTGATCCGGCGCTCACGTTCGACGTGAACGTCAACGGCCTCCGTGTGTTGCTCGACGTGGCGGTCGAGCTCGGCGGTCAGCTGCGTGTCTTCTGGGCGAGCTCGATCGCCGTGTTTGGAGCCTCGACGCCGCGTGACAACACGCCGCAGGACACCGTCACGGCGCCGAGCACCATGTACGGCATCACCAAGGTCACGGGCGAGCTGCTGTGCGCGTACTACCACCGTCGATACGGTGTCGATGTGCGCTCGCTACGATATCCGGGTCTGATCTCATGGAAGGAGGTACCACCAACAACAACAACATCGTCTAACGAGATTGCCGGTGGCAGTATCTCGATACGATACTGCACCTGCCGGTCGAGTGTGCTCACGAGCCACGTGTGTCGCGCAGGAGCCAGGAGGTGGCACTACCGACTTTGCGGTTGCCATCTTCATCGATGCACTCAAGTCGAACTCGTATCGTTGCTTCGTCCGCAGTGACACAATGCTTCCCATGATGTACGACGAGCTGTTGTTGATCAAGACTTGGTCGTCATTCGTGATGTCGCACTCACGATCGGTTCTCGGAGGCAGGTATATGCCCGATGCCATTCGAGCGACGCTCGACATTATGGAGGCGCCGAGCGAGCAAATCACCGTACGCACAAGCTACAACCTCGCAGCTCTCTCGTTCTCGGCCGAGGAGCTCGCGGCTACGATCGCCTCGCGCCTCCCTGGATTCACGGCCACGTACGAGCCGGACTTCCGCCAGGCGATTGCCGACAGCTGGCCTCGCTCGATCGACGACTCGCGTGCACGACAAGATTGGAACTGGCGACCCGAGTGCGACCTCGACCGAATGGTCGACGATATGCTCTTGAACCTCAAACAGAAGCTCGGCTTGTAGTTGTCGTGCGAGTTGTTCGAGAGAAGGTTCAACAAACACGACATTGGCTGGTTTGGTTGTTGAATATTGAGGTCGAGCGAACTTGTATCGATTTGTGATTGGTTTGGATTGGGTCAATAATGCCACGATTGGAGAGAATGGTCCACACCACCACCACCACCGCCACAACAACTGCGAAACGTAGACACCCACACGAGAGAGAGCGAGCGAGCTATTGTTTGATTGAGGGAGATTGAACGAGATCGAATGAGAGTGAAGTGCGCAGCAGCGTTCGGCGAACGGCATTCGTATCCGTAATCAATCTCACTATCTCGCACAATCCATATCTCCATCTCTCGCTCTCACTGAACGACAACAACCACCACCACAACGAACCTCTCGCTCCTTCCTCCCTCTTCCTCCTCCCGTTCCGTGGGTTGTATCTCAGAATCTCCCGTGAGCTCGAGCTCACGACGAGATCTCACTCTGGTACCTCGAGTTCGTGGTGTGGTCGATCATTCTCCTCCTCGCTCCACGACAACCGCGACTGCCACACATTCAAATGGAACCTCCGAGTGAACCTAGCGAGTCCTCGCCAGCTCCGACCGCCACCATCGACTGGCGAACTCCTCTGGTACTCAGTGGTGAACTCCAGCTTCGAAACGAGCCGCCGTTGCCGATCGAGGAGCGACTCGCTCGCGCGCTGCGCTTGTTCGAGTCCATCATCGAGCACTCGAGCATCGTGGCCGCCACCTCGCCCACGGGCAACATCTCTCTACGCTCCTCGCAAGAGGAACGCCTCCGATCCACCGCTGCACAACTCATGCAACTCGACAAGCGTCTCGAATTGTTGTTGGCCACCAACATTGATAACGACGAGGCACGTCAACTGATAGATACTTCAACGACCACACGCCGAAATATCTCGTTCTCTCTCTCTGATGCAAGATATTAATTGATTGATCGCGATCGATCTGTACCATGTCGATAACAGGTTGCCTTCGACCTGTGGCAGCTCAAGTACCGTCTCGACGACTGCTTGTCCTGGTACGAGCGAGTCTTTGCACAGGCCGACACCGACGACACCGACGACACCGACGACGATGCCCCTCCTGCCCAGGCATCGCCATCTGCCGCACCATCGATCAGCGCCAGCCCCTCTCTCACCGAACAACCATCCCCCAAGCATCTCGACGTCGAATCCTTCATTGCACGATATCCGCCACCAACACGAGTAGCACCACTGCCTCCGATCTCGACCTCCTTGATGCCCGAGGTGCCGCGGTCGGCATTGTCGCAGAGCATCATCGCCTCTGCCACTACCACAACGACCACCACCACTGCCACCACCACCACCACAACTCCCTCGGCAGCCACCGGCTCGCCTGTCGGCGTCACATGGTTCTTCTACAAGCCTCGAGGAGGGTCACCGAGTCCGTCATCGTCTCCATCGAGCCCGAGCTCGGCGTGGACCTCAGCCTCGCCGTCGAGCTCGTCGTCGTCGTCGCTCGCCACTCCGAAGCGCGGCTCGTCGAATCTCTCGAATCTGCTGGCACAAGCGATCTCGATCTCGAGCTCGACCTCCAACCCCTCAAGCAAGCGTTCGTCGGCCAACGAGGAGAGCCTGGAGCTCGAGGAGTGTTCGATCTGCGAGTGCGAGCCGGCCCTCACTGAGCTTCCTTGCAAGCACCGCTTCTGCCTCGAGTGCATGCGAGAGACGATCCGCGTTCGCGTCATGCAAGGCGACGTGCTGGGAATCACGTGCCCGTGGGTGATTGGCGGCAAGGCGTGCCAGCGTGAGCTGCTGCCCTCGTTCATTCGCCGTGTCGTATCCAACACCAGCGTGCTCGAGCAGTACAACCAACTGCTGTACCTGACATCGATCCGCACCAACTCCAACCTGCGCTACTGCGTCGTGCCCACCTGCTCGGCGCCAATCTACGACGCCGACGGCACGTCGGCCAAGATTCAATGTCGCAAGTGCGGCCACGAAATGTGCTTCTTCTGCACTCGCGATTGGCACGAGCGTTCGTGCGCCGAGAACGAGAAGCGCCTCGCTCGCAAGAACAAGGAGCTGCGCGAGTTCCTCAAGTGGAAGAAGAACGCTCGAACCAAGCCGTGTCCTCGATGTCTGTCCGAGATTGAGAAGAACGAGGGTTGCAATCATGTACGTATCAATCAATCTATCACGTCGCGGCAAGAGAATGTCGCTAATTGATTGGTTGATTGTACGACTCGATTGCTGTGAAATGTAGATGACTTGCGTGGCATGTGGTTATCAAGTATGCTTCTATCTCCAATCTACCATCTTGTCAATCGAGCATATGTGAACTTACCAATCTATCGAATCGATGATAGTGGTGTTGGCTTTGCCGTGAGGAGTACTCGCATGAGCATTACTCTCGCGGCCCGTGTGCTGGAATGCAATTCCAAGATCCCACTTCCACCGTAACAAAGGGCCTTACGTTCATGAGGTACCATCCATCTATCATCGAAGGCAATGCGGCGTTGTCTGCTCGAGAGATGACTCATCGCTCCTTGCCAATGCAGGACCATCATGAGCTTGCTGCGTCCAAAGTCGCGAGATCGCTCTCCACACGCTCGTCGCGAGATTAATCATGAGTACAGGTTCTGTATGCTTGGGTCTTCAGGGGTCGGCAAGTCGGTACGGACCAAGTAGCAACCTGCATACGTGCTTGGCGTTGGCATCACTGATAAGGATACGCTGCACTTGTAGCCTCTCGTCACTCGCTACATTTCAGACCGCTACGTCGATGAGTATGATCCAACGATCGAAGACTCCTTCCGGTATGTGATCGATTTGGTTGGTTGGTTGGTTGGTCGTTGGGGTGCTTACGTCATACTCGAATGAATCGAACACCCAGCAAGCAAATCACCTTCGAAGGCCAACCCATTTTGTTGAATATCCTTGATACCAGTGGTATGGAAGAAATGAGGGTACGTTCGAGATCACACTTATTGTTGTTGCAAGTTACCGCTGGTTGTTGCGTGTCGGTCTCTCTCTCTTTTGCTTATCCGGCACTCGAATCATTTGATGCAGGCATTGCAAGATCAATGGATACGCGAGTCGAATATCTTTCTCGTGTGCTACGATATCTTCTCGGCACAATCGTTCGAGGAGGCTGCTCGATTGTTGGACTACCTATTCGACTTTAACGGTGGCTATGTGATTGGAGTGTTGGTGGGCACCAAGCTGGTACGTCAACCACGCCACACACCTGATCGCATTCCATTCCTCTCATGGTTAATCTTCATGAGTAGGATGAGGACAAGACCCGTCACGTAAGCTTCATTGATGCCGAGGCATTGGCAGCGACCTACAACATTCCGCACATTGAAACGAGCGCCAAGACTGGCGAGAACGTGCCCGAAGCCTTTCTGCTTGGCGTGCGAGCCCTACATGCTGCGTTGGCACGCTAAACCATGCCACGTGTGCAGTGCGTTGCACATGTATACCGTGTATAAATGATATAAGAAAGAGTGTGAGGGAGCATGCAATGATGACGATGATTGAGGTGAGGGAGAGGGGTTGGTTTAGGTGAATCAGAGGAGGCGACGTGGCCTCCGAAGCGACGTTGCGCGCTCAGCGCCAGTTAAGAACAGTGCCGCCACTCCACAAGCTCACTGCAGCAACGCACCGCGGCACGGGTTGTTGTTTGTTGCCTCGCCCTCACCCAGGTAAAGAGAGATCGATCGACAGAGAGCGCGAGAGCGAGAGAGGAGCCGATATGGCGGCTCCGTATTTATATCTTCCGTACATTGGTGTGGCGATCATGGCGGTGCTCGTGTTTGACGCCGATGCGACATGGTTGCAGGCGTTGGTGCGCTCGATCGCCTTCGGTATTGCGGCGTACTTTGTGTGGCTGCATCATCGGCTGTCCCATGCGATTCGTGCCACGAACTCGCGGAAGCTACGGCGAGATATCGAGAAGCGTCTCACGTTCGCGACGTACTTTGAGGACATTGCGTGCGACTACGATCCTGTCGCGACGCAAGCACTCGAACGCTTCGATCCAGTCAAGCACGCCACTCACTGCGTCTTTGCGCGCAAGTCGAGGTATGCTATCGTAACTGTGGAGTCGGCAAGCGAGATTCGTATCGATTCATGGTTGGGGGCCATTTGATGCAGACTTTGGGGCTCGAGAGATTGGGACGATCGTTTGGATCTGGCAGAGAACACGCGTCGCTCGGCTGCGATGCTGGCACGCTTCGTTCGAGTCGCCAATGCTCCACCGCCTGCGTACGTGAACCAGCTCTCGCTCTTCGATGCAAGAGAATTGGGACTGATATCACTCGAAAATGTAGGGGACTCGATGGGTTTGTGATTGAGATCCGAGGTGAGGAGCTGTGCTCGACGCTCGAAGCATTCGGCGAGAGCGTTCGCATCGTGCTCAAGACCCTCAGCGACATTGATCCTGCTGGTGCCAAGTATGTACTCAGTTCGTACGACCAATGGCTGCTGGATGATCGATTGGTTGATTGACTCGATTGTGTTCCTGATTCGAAATCATCTCAGGGTCATGGACAAAGGCTGGATTGCAGGCCTTGGGTGGCGCTTCTCGTACTGCAACGAGAGCTTCTTTGTGAGCGCCTTTGCGCCATGCTACGGCGGTCACAGTTCGCGCTACATGTTCGGAGTCGAAGGCAGTGGCTTCGTGCTGCTACAGCCCGACTTCAGCTTCGGCCACCATCCGTTGATGGACGCCGACACGCCATTCACCAACTGGGAGAGCCCCAAGACAGCTCGCGAGCAGACACGCGTCGCCTTCAAGAGGCACGGCCGCGCGTACATGATACCGCCAGTCAATGTCTTTCCAGCCGCGCCATTGATCGTGAGACCGTTGAACGAGCTTACCGATCCTCCATTTGAGTGGTGGATCCCACTTGCCGAGCGACAAGCACGAGCACAAGCATCTGTGACACAAGACGAACAAGCTGCTGATTCATAAAGCAAATGTGTGAGAGTTGAATAGTTACCCGTTCTTTGTCAGGTACCTTGCTCAAATAGAGATGTCTTCTAAGTGTGTCGGATATGAGTTCAAAGCAGTATCCTCGAGTGCCTGAAGGGGTTGCGGTTCGGAGGGGTCGATAATTGTGGCGGGAGGACCTCGACAGTAATCACAGCATGCGACAACCACGCGGAATTTCGAGTGCTGGCTGCCTCGCAGCGATAAAGAGCTCGCGCTGCCGCACAACAACAAGCAGCAACACTAAGCACCCACGCAACCTCTCACTCGCTCATAGGACCAATCAATAGGCAGACCGACAGATTGACTGATAGATACTCTCCGCACTTTGCGGTCTCTCTCGCACGCTCTCGGTCAATATGAATGACACTGTGCTGGGCTTCATCTGCGTCGCGCTGGCGATATTCTTCTTCGGAACATGGGGTCGGTACCTGCCGCTGGCTCCACCATACGAGCACCACGCGCGAGCTTGAGCCTTGATACTGACGCCTCCTTGTGTTCGTGGGCCTGTGTGCCGCGTTCGTGCGTGAGTAGCGCTTCCGCTTCGAGTCAAGATGATCGCCGACCTCAACATCCATTGCATCATATTCCAGCTGTACTTCTCGCTCGCCGTCTTCTGCTTCTCGTGGGTGGCGCTCTTCATATCGCCATTCGCCTTCACGTATCTCGGTACTGACTAACAACTTGCTCCTCTTCTGAGACTGAGAGACTCAGAGAGAGAGAGAGAGAGAGAGCACTATGGTTAATCGGCACGACCAGCCTTCGAGCCACAACTCACGAGCCGCGTCTGTGGTTGTGTGTTTATCGCTCTCCCTCTAGGTTTTGTTGGAGCTGCCATCTGGGTGCCGCTGAGTATCTGCGGTATCCTCGCAATCTATAACCTTGGCCTCGCGGTTCCGACTGCTGTTGGGTACGCTCTCCCTTTGCGATACGATCCGCTCAATCGCACACCTACAAGTAAGCTCACCGCACTCTTTGCTGTTAAATCAATCCACTCAAATACGAAATAGTAACGGCACCACCAGTACGTCAAGGGTGGCCTCTCCGGATTCCTGTGGATGTGGGATAATATCTCACACGCATCCGTGTGGTGGAAATATCTGGACCAACAATTCACTCACTCACTCGTTCGTTCATCTGCTTGTTCGCTTGTCGATGCAGTTGTCATCTCGTTCATCTGGGGGACGCTTGGCTTCCACGAGCATATCAAGAGCGTTGTGGTCGCGATCCTGGCACTGGCTCTCTTGCTCTTCGGCATCGGCGGTCTCTGCGTCTGCAACGCCCACATTCCAGTGCATCTGCCACCGGCGCTCAGCTTCCTGTACATTCTGCCGTTCCTCCAGGACCCGGCAGCCGAAGAGGAGCTCCTCGAGTTCACGACTCCGAGCAAATTCAAGTACTCCGAGTCGCAGTATCTATTGCACAAGATCGTGCCCAAGGATGACCATCGCGGCGAGCTCACGAGCGTCAACTGGGTGATTGGATTGGGTTGCTCGGTCATTGTCGGGTATGACCAATGCCGCTCCCAATCCCATTCGACCACAACGTCAGCTAAACATATTGATGGCTGGCAACAACAACACGTAGACTTCTCAACGGCTCGGTCATGGTTCCGACGCATTTTCTACCGCCGGTACGCTTGCCAGCTGCTCGTCCTTCGCAACGACCGATCAATCGATCTCACCAATGCCTTGGCCCTCGGTCATTATTAGACGATCAACATGACGCAGTACTTTATGAGCTTCTCGATCGGCCTCGCTGTCATCACGACAGCGGTCGCTGTAATTTACTTTGGAATCCAGCTGCTGCTGAGAAAGCCATTGCCCGAGTTGCATTGGCAGCTTGGTGTGCCGGCAGCTTGCATCTGCGGCTCACTGTGGGTTTGTGGCTTCTTCTTTAGGTACGCCCTCTTGTGTCCATCTGCGTGTGCCCCTGTGCCATGAGATTGCGCGCTCGAGTGTCATCACAATCATAACACTTTGCTACTGGCGTTGCAACGCTCAGTATGTTTGCGACCAACTACTTGGGCTTCTCGCTTGGATATCCTCTGGCACAGGTACGAACCTCGCTAGCTGACTCGACTGCTGCCATTCCTCCTCTCACTGATCGATTGTTGCTCTCTCTCTCTCTCTCTCTCTCGCTCTCTCTATGAAGACCTCCTTGTTGTTGGCCGGTATCTGGGGAATGTTGCTATTCAAGGAGATTACCGAGGTGCCACGCATCATTACGTTCTTCATCTCGGCCTTGATCATGCTCGCGGGAGCATTCGTGCTGTCAATGGACCGATGAGTGAGAGTGAGTGAGGCACGCCATATTTTTGTGAATGTACATATCGACCATGATATACTGTTGCAATCGTTGAGATCATACAATCCCCATACGATGATGCGGATACGATCACCAGTCTTGTCGAAAGCGACTACCGCCTCGTTCCATGTACACGTGGGGCGCAGGTGCTCCATCTCGTATCCTCTCTCGCTCTCGATCTCGCTCTCGTTCACGTGTTCGATCGCGCTCATGCTCATGATAGCGATCGTGTCGTCGTCGATCTCTATCATCGGTCGGTCGTGTGGTGTGAGGACGATCGCGGCTCGATTCTCGTCGTTCGTCATGCGCACGATGCTCATCCCTCGAGCCTCGCTTGTCGATCCAGTAGTGAGGTTGCGTCGAAGAGGTCGAGAGCTTGCTTGGAGGCGGTGGCTGCAGTGAGGCATGCACCTTGGCTCCCGTACTTGCAGCTCGTTGTAGCAACGCCGCGGTCCTAGCACGTTCGGCTTGTTCACGCGCAAGTCGCTGCTGTCGCAGTGCCTCGATGCTCTTGGCCTTGTCCTCCACTTGTTGCTGAGTATTCGATTCCATTAGACCGCACGTATCATTCTCAACGTGGTGCGTCGTTTGATGGTATGGTCACGGTACCTTCTTTTGCTCCTCGATCGTCTTCTTCTCCTTGACATATTGCTTCATTGCAAGCAATGGATCATCGAAGGTCTTGCGTCGAGTGTCCTTGATTTGCTGTGCTTCGCTCGGTACTGGAGGTTGCGCAACTTGATACCAAGGCTTGGATTCTACGACGAAAGAACCCATATCACACGATCAATGTCTCACAGGAGTGCGTCTTTGAGAGCTCAAAGTACGCTTGCTCGAACCTTGGAGCTCGGCAGACGATTGACCGAGGTACATGGTGAAGCGCTTCTCATCGCGAACGGCCTTGGCACGCTCCTCCTTCTCGCGCTCGGGATTGCCTGCTTTGCTTCCACCCGAGGCCGCCATCTACGCCGCCATCTCACGGTTCAATCAGTCGAGAGAGCCGACGAGGCAGCTGCTTGGATCTCGAGAACCTTGAATGGAGCCTCGAGCAGTTGGCGCAGCTCTGCTGCTTCGCGAGCCACCGCGGCATCGCGTTCTCGTTGTCGTCGCTCCTCTGTGGTGCTCTCGTCATTGTCGTCATCGCCTTCATCGTCGTTGTCGTCTTCATCTTCGTTGTCGTCCTCGTCATCGGCTTTTACTCCAGTGCTGCTCTCGCCACTTCGAGCAGCACGCTTACGGAGCTCTTGGTATCGAGCATCGCGCTCCTTCTCGAGCTCCTTCAATCGAGCGAGCTCTTGCTTCTGGCGATGCTCGCGCTCATCTCGCTCGACGCGAGCGATATTCTCCTTCCGATACACATGCCAGCTCTTCTTGGGGAGGATGTTCATCGATGCCCTTGCGCCCGCGCAGCCACTGTTCCGCGAGCGAGCGTGTGAGAGAGGGAGAGGGCCAACAAACAAACGAATCGAGCGGCGGGTAACGGTGGGTCACTCCTCTCATGTACCCCGTCTCATCGATCAAACCAAGCTTACAACATGGCGAAATGCAGTGTGTCGGGGCCTAGTATTGCTCTATTGAGCGTGGCTCTCTTGTTCCGATACTGAAGGGGATGTCGTATCGTGCAACGTGTATTGGCGTATTGGTTGAAGTGGCTTGCAACGAGATGAATTGTACGTGGTAGATGAGTTGCACCACAACCAACCAACGACGGACGACAACGAATAAAACACAACAACAAGTCAGCGCCGTCGTTGGTTGTGTGTGTGTGCGCGTGCTGTTGAATCGGCGTTGAATCGAATAAATACAATGGATGCTTGAGGTACAACATTGTAGTGTGAGTGTTTTTCGTGGGTACGGTAGATTATGATGGTGCACCAGCAGCTGTAAGATACACGACAATCTCATCGCGGACGGCAGCTATCAACGAGATAAGCAAGTCAGAATCACGACAGCACGCAAGTCGGTAAGGGAGATGGGAGGATCGACTGTCATACCTTCCGTGGCCATGATGCCGAGGATAGCGGTAGTGATGTCGCGCATCGTGCCGGTCGCCGAGATGAGCAACGAGTACAACGGCGGGAGGACACCACTGAGTTTGAGCGTTGCGCGACCCTCCTCGGTCTGGCAGATGCCGTACACGACCCAGAGCGCAGCTTCGCGAGGATCTGCGCTACCGAGCTCGACGTCATCGGACGACAATGTCGGTGGAGAAATCAAAACCTCGACCAGGGCACGACAGGCGCGCTTGTCTCGAATGAGCTTCTGCACTGGAGCTGAATACCACGAATCAAAGGAGATGGTTTGGATTGCATCGTCAGTTGGAGCGGTAGCTACCACAAAGTCGCTTGGATCGCCGGGCTACCTTCATCGACGACGCTCGCCAAGAACCAGCAAGCGTGCTCGAGCACGTTGGGGAGCGTATTGTTGGCCTTGGCAGCGGCGGCCATATCTTGCAGCGATGCCGACGCGATCTTGGTTCGAATACGAGAGCCCTTTCCCTTGGTCTCAAGCAACAAGAACACTGCATCAAAGAGATGCACGCCGACGAAGCGTTGCACGAGTGCCTTCTTTTGCTCTCCTATACGATGGCATTACGAGTCAGCGAGACGAAGAGGCAGGCTACAACACGACGGCGCAAGGATTGTAAACATACCAACGACAGCATGGAGAATAATAGTTAACAGACGAAGAACGTGTACACGCACTGAAAAATGAGCCGATCCAAGACAAGTAACGAGATATTGCCAATAATTGTCTTTGATCGTTGGTGCAATATCTATCGAGTAGAGAGTGTTGACATTGTATCGATTAGTATCAATCAATGAGCGAGTGGGTGAGCAAGTGGGTGCGTGAGCGAATGAATGGGTTCGGCACCTGCACCACACGCAATAAAGATATTCTCGAGACTCCAGAGAGACTTTGCTTGCACGTTGGCAGGCTGTTGCCGTTGTGGTGCGTTCGAGAGTAGTTCGAATAAACAGTCGACAAATCCAGCAGCAGCGATCGTCTTTGCTGCCTCGACTATAATGACGACCACAAGCGAGAAGAAGAACTTGAATAAACAACAGACTCTGGTTGATGTGTGTGTGTGTAAGAGCGAGAGCAACACATACCATTGCTGCTAATGCACCCGAGTAACCAGGCGATTTGCAAACGAATCGAAGCCGATTGAGTTGATGATATCATCGAGTTCAAAATGGTGAGTCTCTCTGGTTGGCAGATGAAATCTCGTGCCTCTTCTGTTACATACAAATACAAGTACGAGACAGTTGATGAGTACTCGATTGCAAACGAGTGGCATGAACGAACGCTCTTGCTGGCACGTGTATCGAACCTGAAACAACGAGGTTGGTGAAGGCCTTGAGGGTTTGAGCTACAACGAAGCCGTTGGGGTTGGAGAGGTGCTTGCCGAGAGATGGAAGGAACTCTTGATGCTCTAACAACACTGGCACGTCGGATTCTATGGTTGTCGAACCGATATGAGATTGTTCAGTACTCATCGATACCTTGCGCACTCTTTCTCGTTTTCTCGCTCGCTAGAGAAACGTACCGTGGCAAGCGAGATTGGTGAACACGAGTAGCACCATTTGTGAGACCTCCTTCTTTTTTGTTTGATTCAGAAGCGCAATTAACGGTGGTACGATAGCTCGAATAAATACGGGTTGCTCTATTGACCGATCCACCAAAAAGATGACATGATGAGAATAACATTGAATATAAGAGAGAGAGAGAGAGAGAGAGAGAGAGAGAGAGAATGAAGGATGACGATGAACGAACCAGCAGTATCGATACAACTCAGTGCCCATAGTGCTCGATGTTGCAAATAATCGCTCGATGACGTGATCAAGCGCAGCAGGAACTTTGTTCCTTCACCTTCCAATACATAGCTCCTCACGGACGCTGTAACCAATATTAGAGGCAGAGAGAGAGAGAGAGAGAGAGAGAGAGAGAGAGAGAGAGATGGACGTCTGATATTTGATACTGTGGAGGAGGAGGAGGAGAATGGTGAACAAGTACCTGTGGGTTCGATTGAGACATTGGTATACACGCAAGACGCCAGGATCGAGACATCCTCGTTCTTGTGAAACAACAAGCCCTCCATTCCCTTGAGGAACGGGATCGGATCGAGTAACGCTCGATTTTTGGCTGCATTCATCGTATGAACGTGAGTTGTGCGCCAATAAATGAAACGAAAGAGGGAGACAGGCATACCTTCAAAGGTGATGGCTGAGAGGTGCTCGAGAGCTTTGAGTTGGAACGAATCGTTGGGGCTGCTCGTAATGACGTTCAAGAGACCAAGCGCTCCTCCGCCGTAAGTGAACTCGTATTTGGCGAGATCTATCGAAAATGATGTGCCAGTAGAGTTAGTGAGGAGTAGCGTCGAGGAGCGAGGTTTGGTAGTTGGTTTGCGCACCATCTTCAAGATGCTTTGAGAGCACGATCAAAGCCTCACGCTGCGAGCGTTGCTCTCCAGAGAGCTACATTGTCATCACCGCCACCACCACCACCACCACCCAACAAGAGTATAGCAGTCAGTGGCACAACACGACGGCTGGAGATGACATCTACGTGGCACGAACCTCGTGGATCACAGCAGTCAAGGTCGGGCGAACCTCCACGACAATACGCTCCGGCTCTGCGGTCGAATCATGCGCCGTCTCCTGACAAACACAATTCCAATACTATCAATAAAGCGCAGACTGTAACACATTCTGTCTCTCTCTCTCTCGCAAATGAACGGGCAAGAACGAGCAATTAATTGGTTGTGGAGCACGCATGATACCAAGTAAGGATTGGTGGGGTTCAGCTTCAATTGGTCGCGCATCGCCAGCAGCGTCTCGAGCATCTCGCTGATGGTAGCCGTCTTTTGGCTGCCGGGTCCGTCCAAGCGTGATACGCGTGCCAACTGCGTCCAGAGATCGAGGCACGTCTCGCGTCAGCACCAAGCGCTGCGCGTGCCACACTGGCGATCGGCATACCTCCTTGGCCACGAAGTCGCTCTCGTCCTGGATGGTCTGCTCCATGTGCTCGAAGATCGTCTGTGGTCCACTCGGTACGTTTCGAAAGATATCCTGCGTTATTGCTGCGGTCTCCATGTCGCTGTCGAATGATGGTGGCAGGATGGAGCAGGAGCAGGATGAGTGTATAAGCCGATTTGAGCTTGGTTCCGGCCGTAAGATTCGAACATTCGCTGGCACATGTATCCACGTACAGTAATGCTTGCTTGGAATCACGCCATGGATTCCGAAGCATCGACTATACGCGAGTACGCGAGAGAGAGAGAGAGAGAGAGAGAGAGAGAGAGAGAGAGAATGGTTCATCAGTCATACTCAACCGAGGAGAGCTGTCGCGGACGTGCACGATGGTGCACACACGCACGCACGTACCCTTCGTCGATCGGTATCAGCGACCGAGACCTTGATCTGCAGATGAATCTCGCCCTCGGCTTCCATGTGGCTGGTGCTCTTGATCTTGTACCACTTGTCGCTCTTGGTGATCTCGAATCGCTATCGTCGCCAACCAATCATCAAAAACAACACGCACAAGCAATATCCACCACAACCAACCAATGGCAGATATTGTTAATTATTGCTGTTATTGTTGTTGTTGTTGCTGCTGCTGCTGCTGCTGTCGTGTTGGAGTTGTGATGAGGTGGATCGATGCGCGGGAGTGGGAACAGGAGATGCGCACCTTGAAGGGCAGGATCGATATGATGATCTCACCGATGCAGAATCGCTTCTGAAAGACCTTGACCTGTATCTCGGTATCCTCCTCCACCATCTCACTATACGCACACACGCACACACGCACACGCACATACGCACACGCACACGCACACATGCATGAACGACGCATTCACGTCAATCCGAAGGTCGTTATCATGAGATGCGATGAGATGGATCGTACAACTTGAACTCTTGATTCCACTTGGGCGCGTTGGTCTTGGACGACGGTACCGACGTGAACGACGTTGCTCGCAGCTTCAAGATACAAGTGTATTGCTTGGTAGCTGTACCACCGATCGATCGATCAATCAATCAATCGATCAATCACTCGATCGTTCAGATGTTCCATCGAGTTCTCGCTCTCGCTCTCTCGAGTGGTGAACGTACCTCCCATGTTACGGCCCTCGATCACTGCATGCGGCCATTGATCGATGTCGAGTATAGTGCCATGATCGTGCCATTGAATCGATTGCCACCGTCAAACGCAATCGCCATCAGTTGCAAGCTCTCGATCAACAACGAAGCGATGTCGTATTCACGAAGCGAGAGAGCGAGAGAGATCTCAAGAGACAGATAGATCTATCGTTTGGGTGTACGTTGGACGTACGATTGACGGTGATGATGCCACGGTCCATGATGGCACCACCCTTCCTCGGAGCAGCGACATCCTTCTGACCGAGCAACACCGCTCGACGGAGATCCATGTCGCACTCGCGCGATACCCACACGATCGAAGGAAGCGTTCGATCTTGCTATCACTCGCCGCTACGAATCCTAATAAAGTGTGTCGATGTAGATGGGCTACTTGATGGTTGGAGTGATGGGGGAGAGTGTGGTGGGGCGGATGGGGCGATGGATGAATGAGTGGGTGAGGAGGAGGAGGGGCGATGGTATTGGGCCCAATGGGTGCGTAGAGCGAGAGGGAGGGAGAGGTGCAGCCGGCAGCGAGGCAACGAGCCAATACCCCCGCCCCTCTCTGATGCACACACACTGGAGCAGACAGAGAGACAGAGGGAGAGAGAGAGAGCCCTCGAGCGATCATTCTACTCGCAACCTCTCGCCTCTCTCATCTCTCTCTCTTTGATCGCGTTCGATCAGTATCGAGGTCATATCGTAGTGGTAGATACATACATCGATATAAGAGAGTGTGTCGGCAGTGGTGGTGGTAGTATTGGTGATCGTCTTCGTAGTGTTCGAAGTAGCCAGCATGCTGAGCGGAGCATCGCGGTATCTCGCCCGAGCGGGCAGCGTCGCATCGACCAGGGCCGCCGTCTCTTCACCGTCGTCGTCGTCGTCGGCATGCTGTGTGAGGGGAGTCGCCACCATGGCGAGCATCACCAAACCATCGCTCGTCTTGATGCTGGTGGGTCGTCGTGGTGGGTCGTCGGTAGCCATGTGTGTGGCCCTCGAGAGCAGGCGCAACCTCCTCGAGCACCAGCGACCGCGCCATCACAGCTACCACACCTCCTCCTTCTCAGCATCTTCAACTACCACAACGATGAGCACTTGCAATAACAGTAGCAACAGCTCGTACACGTTGTTGGGAGCGTACTACTCGATGGGAGGTCGAGGTGCGGTGCGCTCTCGAGTGCATCGATGCAGGTCGGCCTCGACCTCGGCCTCGGACGACAACGACAACGATGACAACAACGACCTCGACGACAGTACGCCCGACTCTCGTCGCTCACGATCCACCCCCTTCGGGTTCGAATGCCACTCCAGATAACAGCGCTCTCTCTCTAACGATGGTCGGTTTGGCTCGGTGTGCAATGTCGCTGCGCAGTGGTGTTCCTTCGGCCACGCATCTCGGTGATCGGCATCGGCGGCGCAGGCAGCAACACCATCGACAACATGCTGCGTCGTGGTCTCACTGGTGCGAGCACTCGGCGTTCGATGCACTCGTTCGTTCGTTCGTTTGTTCGTTCAATGTATATTTTTATTGACGGGCCCCTCTGCCTCGATGATGTAGGCATCAACTACGTGGTGGCCAACACCGATGCGCAGGCGTTGAGCAAGTCGATCGCCCCGGCCGAGTGCAAGGTCCAGATCGGCCGACAGATCACCAATGGCCTCGGAGCCGGCGCCAAACCTGCGATTGGTACTCGCTCCGTCGCTGCTTCTTCTCGCGTCTTGGCTGCGCTGTGTTGGATGAATCTATCCATTGATTTGGCAACCATATGTGTGTGTGTGGTGTGATGGATATTAGGCCAGAAGGCAGCCGAGGAGGATCTCGAGGTGATTATGCAGCGTATCGGCGACAGTCACATGTTGTTCATCACGGCAGGCATGGGTGGCGGTACTGGTACAGGTGCCGCGCCGGTGATTGCTCGTGCTGCTCGCGCCAAAGGAATCTTGACGGTCGGCATCGGTACGTCGAGTGATTGTCGGTATTTGTCCATTGGTTGAATTGATTGACTGCTTGATTGATGATCGATTGGATTGGATTTGATTTGCTTTGCTTTGATGTATAGTGACGAAACCGTTTGATTTCGAGGGAAGGAAACGAACGCGGTTGGCCGAGGAGGGTCTGACACAGTTGAAGGAGGAGGTCGACACGTTGATCGTCATTCCGAACCAGAAGGTGATATCGGTGAGTCCGCATGACCAAACGTATGTCGTCCACGAGATTCTCGTGCGCGAATGCAGAGTCGAAAGAGACGCAAGCATCGTAAGACGTATTCATTGGAATGGCGTGATGTATTCTTCTTCCGTAGATTCAACAAGGCGTTTGAGCGAGTGAACAATGTACTGTACGATGGAGTGAAGGCCGTCACGGATGTGATTATCAAGGTACCGACCCACTTGTTCAAGCGAGCGAGCGAGAGAGCGTTGAGTAGTAGTACTTTATTACGATCGCAATCGAAAGGAGATTGTAACCTGGCCTCATTGCTTGCTTGATTGATTGTATGTAGCCGGGACTGATCAACCTGGACTTTGCCGATGTTCGTACAATCGCTTCGGGGCCAGCTTGGGGGCTCATGGGAAGTGGTATGAAGATGGTAGTGGTCGACGTTCTTGTCGGTAACACACCGCCCCTAATTGAGTTGCTTGTAGGAAGTGCAAGCGGTAAAGATCGAGCAAAGGAAGCAGCGTTGGTACGCGAGAGTGTGTGTGCGCCATCAGTCCCAGAAATCTTGTACTCACTCAGTGATCGACACGCGGTACTCGACACATTACACAGGCAGCATTGAACAACCCATTGCTCGACCATTCGTCGCGATTCTTGGCTCGTGGAGTGTTGATCTCGGTCGTTGGAGGACAGGATATGGGCTTGCTGGAGGTATGTTTTGGCCGTGTGGTTGCTGCGCGCGCGCGCGTGTAGCGCGCTGAGTCACTGACGTGTGGGATGTCAGGTCGATGCAGTGGTCTCGGAGATCAACAAGCACGTCGATAACAATGCCAATATCATCTTTGGTGCTGCAACCGAGACCGAGCTCGAGGGCAAGATTCAGGTGTCGCTGATTGTCACTGGGCCTTGGGAAGAGAAGGACGCGGCCGATGGTGTGGCGACCGATTCGCCGGCTCCTGCTGCTTCTAGTACAACTACTGCTGCTGCTGCTGGTGTTACTCCAACAGGCTCTACGAGCTCTAACAGCAACAACAATCTCACAAGCGGTCGTAGTGATACCAAGCCCACGACGACGACAACGGCTGAGCAGCAGACGTCATCCAAGAAGCCAGTAGTAGGCTTTTGGGATCGCTGGCTGTGAGAGTATACTGCGTGGTTGGTTCTCACGCGGACAACGTTGTGATGGATAGCAATAATGAAGACGAAGAAGATAAAGGCGGCTCCGTCAGCAACCTTCTCCCATGCGGTATTTCCGATGCTTGTCGAGTGGAATGTGCGCGAGCGAGAGTGGAAGGAAGAGAGCGGGAAGCGAGCGGAGATATTTAGAGGCAACGGCAGTGGGGGCACGCACATTAAGGGCGCGCGGGGGCGCAAGGGAAATATCGTACCCCAGATTAAGGGCTCGGACGAGCTCGCGAAACGGACCAATCAGCGAGCAGCGTTGGCGAGGTTTTCAACGCCCACGAATATCTGCGCCAGCGCGCTCGCCTCGAGCCACCACTCTTTCTTCGCCCTCACCGCGCACGCACCCTCGCCGACCTCCCAGTCGTACTCCGCCCTTACCTCCACCACCACTCCTTCCAAATGGCTCAAATCGACGGCTCTGTGGCTGCTGCCTACGACGACGTGCGTTCGGACTCGTCGCCGACCAACTGGTACGCGTTTCGCGACGCTCTTGTTGTTTCGCGGGCTCGCCTGCTGCACTCGCGTCGTTACAGCCCTCGCTCGCTCTCTCTCTCTCTCTTCGTCGACCATCGCGCGTCTTGTATCGAAACTCGTGCTCCTTCCCTCGCTACCGCACTCGCTGCTCTTGTTGCACAACGTGTCTTGCTTGTATTTTTTTTGATCGAATCGCCCTCCTCCACTCACTCGCTCGCTTCACGTGACTCTCAACGACAACGTGATGGCTGACTCTTTCTGTCTTGTCTCTCCACCCACAGGGCCAAGTTCGTCTACGCTGACAACAACAAGATCACCGTTGGCGCGACCGGCACTGGTGGCCTCGAGGAGTTCGTCCAGCAGTTCGGCGATGACTCTGAGGTGGCCTTCGGCTACGCTCGCGTCGTGACTGGCGACGATGAGTCGAAGGTGCGTTTCATGTAGTGTGTGGGGCTCGCGTTTTGTTGGTTTTGTTTCTTGTGTGTGTGTCTCTCTCTCTCTCTCTCTCTCTCTCGCTCACTCTCGCGGTACCGCTTGCGTGCTTGGTATGATCCTCTGGCTGGGAACGAGTACAGCGTGCCAAGTTCGTCCTGGTAGCCTGGACGGGTATGTAGAAGAAACCCTTTACTCGAGCGCGCTCTGCTCACCAATCGTGCCGCACATTACTCATCTTGCTCTCTTTTCCTTTCTCTCTCTCTCTCTCTCTCTCTCTCTCAGGTGATGCGGCCGGCATTATGCGCAAGGCCAAGATGAGCGTGCACAAGGCCAACGTCAAGGAGGTTGTCCGAGAGTTCGCCCTCGAGACGCTCGCCAGCAGCGCCGATGACCTCGACCCCGTGGCCCTCAAGGCTGCCGTCGTCAAGGCCGGTGGTGCCAACTACATGGGCCAGAACCAGTAAGCGCACGCGTCGCAAGTAGCTCGAGTGGCTCTGTGGGCTACTGCTGCTGCCGCTGCCCACCTTCTACAGCATCTGCCCTTGCACTCGCCCCCTTTGATACACTATAATACACGCACATACGCGTATTCATAAGCACCACCAACTCATTGCATATCCAACAGTCCTCCTCTCTCTCTCTCTTTGCTCAGGGAGACTTGTACATTTTGGGCATTGGTGGTCGTTTATTGCGATCACTGTATAGTCGTCGTTGAGTGAAGGCTGCCCGATCAATGGGGCTCAAGCACACCAATCGCGCGAATTGCAGCCTGCTCAATGTCGGAGAGCCGATTAAAGTGCCTGCGGAACTCCTCGTCGAAGATAGGCAGGCCATCCCGGTGCGCGAGCGCGTTACGGCGCTCGACAAGGCCACGCAGCGCGTCATACTGGGCCTGCGGCAAGGAGCAGTGGTCGCGTGCATCCTCGTTTCTGGCCCGTGGCTCATTGAACCACTTCTGGACCAGATGGCCGATCGTGAGGAGGAAGGCATCTTGCTCGAGCGTCACCACGCGCGAGTGTAAGACCGAGAACTCGCTCTTCAAGCGCTTGTTCTCGTCCATCAAGTACGAGATCTGGCCTCTCATCTCCACGTTCTCGTCCGTCAAGCACTTGTTCTCGTCCGTCAAGCGCGAGATATGGCCTTTCATCTCCACGTTCTCGTCCGTCAAGCGCTTGTTCTCGTCCATCAAGTACGAGATCTGGCCTTTCATCCCCTTGAACTCCGCAGCCAGAGAGGATAGTGTGGCCCACAAACGTTCGTCATTGCCTGGGGAATCACGCATGACTGCACACAATCACCAAGTCACAAGCAGCGCGATTAGGCCACATTACAAACGGAGTTGGTTTGAGCGAACTGCGTACCTGCAAGCGATCCCTCCAAGGTGGCTGGGGCCGAGGGAGATGCCACCAGAGACGAAGCTTGCTCGGTCGGGGCTCGCTCGGTCGGGGCTTGCGCGGTCGGGGGCGCGGTCGGGGCTTGCGCGGTTGGGGCTTGCGCGGTTGGGGCTCGCTCGGTCGGGGCTCGCTCGGTCGGGGCTTGCGCGGTTGGGGCTCGCTCGGTCGGGGCTTGCGCGGTTGGGGCTTGCGCGGTCGGGGCTTGCGCGGTTGGGGCTTGCGCGGTTGGGGCTCGCTCGGTCGGGGCTCGCTCGGTCGGGGCTTGCGCGATCGGGGCTCGCTCGGTCGGGGCTCGCTCGGTCGGGGCTCGCTCGGTCGGGGCTCGCTCGGTCGGGGCTCGCTCGGTCGGGGCTCGCTCGGTCGGGACTCGCTCGGTCGGGACTCGCTCGGTCAGGGCTTGCGCGATCGGGGGCGAGGCAGAAGAAACGCGCTGCCTCGTGCCTTGTTGCCCGAGCTTCTTTCCTTGCCTCGTCCGCTTCGCTGCACAAACCAGCCAGCGCGCAGCCTGCGTGTTAGCCGATCACGTTCTCTCCTGCTCAAAGCTGGTTGTAGAAACATACCAAGTTCTGACCCGGGGACAGCCCTCTTCTCCAAGCCTGCACCAACGCGACAGTTCCTATCAGGTACCTTGTTAGCCGCCACCACGCCACGCAATACGTACGTTTTGCAGCCTCTGCTGCAACTAAACACACCACAAGTCGGTCGGTCAGTGAGCGCGAGCCGCTGGCTTTCTCATCGCAACAAGCTAAACGCCGCTCACCAAGCAATACGTACCTCGGTTGGCCTCTGCTGCAACTAAACACACCACAAGTCGGTCGGTCCGTGAGCGCGAGCCGCTGGCTTTCTCATCGCAACAAGCTAAACGCCGCTCACCAAGCAATACGTACCTCGTTTGGCCTCTGCTGCAACGAAACACACCACAAGTCGGTCGGTCAGTGAGCGCGAGCCGCTGGCTTTCTCATCGCAACAAGCTCTCACCAAGCAATACGTACCTCTTTCAGCCTCTGATGCAACTAAACACATCACAAGTCGGTCGGTCAGTGAGCGCGAGCCGCTGGCTTTCTCATCGCAACAAGCTAAACGCCGCTCACCAAGCAATACGTACCTCGTTTGGCCTCTGGTGCAACTAAACACACCACAAGTCGGTCCGTGAGCGCGAGCCGCTGGCTTTCTCGTCGCAACAAGCTAAACGCCGCTCACCAAGCAATACGTACCTCGGTTGGCCTCTGGTGCAACTAAACACACCACAAGTCGGTCGGTCAGTGAGCGCGAGCCGCTGGCTTTCTCATCGCAACAAGCTAAACGCCGCTCACCAAGCAATACGTACCTCGTTTGGCCTCTGGTGCGAGCAATCAGGATCACAAGTCGGTCGGTCAGTGAGCGCGAGCTGCTGTCTCTTTGAGAGCTTCTTTCTCAGCGCAACAAGCCGCGAGCCACGTACTCTTGCCTGAGAGCGCACCCGACGCACACGGTACCTCTGGTCAGTAGATCGGAACTCCTGCCCATCTTTCCCGCGAATCAACGTACCCAGGACGACCACAAAGCCTGTCAACAGCCCACCAAATCGCCTTGATCAGTCAGAAGCCACGAAGCAGCAAAGCGATGCTGATAGCCACGTACCTAGTACGGCGCGTAACGGAGCACATGTATATGATCGATCATATGCGAGTACGTGCTTGCCGTGTTACTACCGCTCCTATCACAGCTTGAGCTCGTCGTTCAGACGCAACGATGCACCACGTACCGTCTTCATCTACGTGCCCACAACCACCCACACGTGAGTTAGCAAATGTTCAGTAGCATCGGCCAGGAGCCTACGACCAGCCCATCAGGCCAAGAGTACAAAAGTACGTACTGCCCTCTGCGATGCGTAACGAGCCCGCGAGCCACAGGCACAGATGCATATTATTACAATGGCTCACACACTCACCAACTCGCTCGAGATTGTATGATAGAACCGCTGCCTCACGAGAAGACCCGACTCACTAACACGTGGTACGCTACTACCGCGCCCTCCGCCCGCCGCCACAGCTCCAGCAGCAGAACAAACACGACCCAACTCGCTGGCAAGCGTGCATGCGTAGTGGCCTCTCTCATCCCCAAACCGCGAACCTATACGAGCCAATCTACATCTAGACGGTACGTACCGGTCCCGTTCATTGTTAGAAGACGATCAGCAGGTCGTGCAAGCGGTGCGAAAGCGAGCGAGCCAGCGAGCGATAATGGAGATCTCGAGCCAGCAAGCGCGCTGGTTACGCGTAGCCGGCGGCGCTTTCTGGCTGCCCTTGCTTCGCGCTAGCCAAATTCTTCTTTGGTGGCGGGAATGCCCGGGGTACAATCAGCGGGGTACGCTTTCGGAAAGAATCCAACTCCGATATTCATCCATGTGTATCCGTGTCTCGTGTACGGTTGATTCAAGGTACCCAAAATTCGATGATCGTGATAGTATTGAGCAATCATCATTGTAGTGAGTTTAGAGTGGTTTGGAGGGCATCAGAGTTGATTTGATGGATGGTATTCCTCCTACGCAGTACTTACTCTCAGTGGTCTTGCTTGTATATTCATCATCATCTTCTTGCTTCTGCTGTGCGATAGTCTATCGTGGAAGATAGATATACGTAAAAAGCTGGCGGTTTGGATCTGAGAATCGCAGGAGCGGTGCGACGATACCAACGCCTACTCTCTCGAGCACCAGAGTATGTGTCTCTCTTCCAACGAGAGCGCGAGCGATATCTCTCATCCATTCGCGTCGTGTACGGTTGATCCAAGGTACCCAAAATTCGATGATCATCATATTATCGAGCAATCATCATTGTAGTGAGTTTAGAGTGGTTTGGAGGGCATCAGAGTTGATTTGATGGATGGTATTGATTTTTCTCGTGGCGGCGATATGGAGTTCCTCAGAGGAAGCATCGTATCGTACCCCGTAATATGTACCCCGTCCCATTCGTTTGCTTCTGTGTCTCTCATATCGTCAACATATCGATCTCGTTCTCACGTACTTGCTGCTTGTTCGACTCGTAGACCCAAGTTCATCACTTGACACACGATATCGAAGCGCTGCGATGATGGATATATTTTTCTGCGGTCCACAAACGGATTTATTGATATGAGCACGCAAAACAACAACAAGAGTACGTGTCATATCGTGTGGTTGTTGTTGATGTTATGTGCACAAATGACCCACTATCCACCTCGTACAGCGTTGGAACTTATGAATCTGATCCTCTGATCGATCTCGATGGCTTATTGTGGCTCGTAGATTTATTTGGTTGCTTCTTGTTGGCATCACCGAGCACACACACATATTCGTGTTGATCGGCTCTGTGCAACCACTGCCATACTCTCCCAACCGATGCACCATCAACATCACTGTACTCACGCTCGAGTCACCAAGCAGCTCTTTGCTGGCCTGGCTCAAGGATCATGCGATTATTCTCGGCGGC
>Ga0209935_1001987_pt1 | contig 27661 bp, 25 predicted proteins | sample ThiBio_1000_plan_2_FD_183958 | JGI IMG/M metagenome (GOLD analysis project Ga0209935, IMG submission 183958) | Wastewater bioreactor microbial communities from Cape Town, South Africa - Thiocy_cont_1000_plan (SPAdes) | ecosystem: Engineered > Bioreactor > Thiocyanate-remediating >...
CCAACCAACCAACCAACCAACCAACCAACCAACCAACCAACCAACCAACCAACCAACCAACCAACCAACCAACCAACCAACCAACCAACCAACCAACCAACCAACCAACCAACCAACCAACCAACCGACCAACCAGCCATCCTTCGATCCGTTATGTGTGTGAATCATGAGATTTTTGTGATATTGAGAGATAAATAGGCACAGAGTGAGTGATTCTTGATGTCGCCAAGCACTACTTGATGTTTGTAGTCTTATGAGAGCTGGCGATAGTATGCATCAAAGAGAGCTCGAAAGATCTCGAACATCAGCTCGTTCGGAAGCCATGGTGTGCTTGATGTTGCATCCGACATGTCTCGAATCATCATCAATTCGATCACGCTCCTCGTGAACGAGTGGTAGCTGTGAGCAATCGATCGATGACTCAATGGCGACCATTCGAACTCTTTGTGGAGACAATCGAATCAAATCGAATCAATCGAATCAAACCGAATCAATCAATGATTGTGAATGTGCTCACGCACCTCGATCATGGATCAACTGTGCGATATCGACCGAGGTTGCGACTTGTTCGGGAGTTTGGCCTTGCTTCTGGATACAACACAAACACAATGTCGTTGGTCGGGCAGTGAGTCGATCCTATCCAGATTGCGCGAGCTCTCTCAAGAGGCAGCTCATGAAAGCGAGCAAACGAGAGACATTGGATCGGGATAGAGGATGGATGGTGGCGTACGTTGGTGATGCACTTGCTGGCGCCATGGTCGATCAGGATCTCGACGCATTGATGATGGCCATTGCAAGATGCATAGTGGAGTGGTGTTTTGCGGAAGTCATCAACAGCATTGATGTTGGCATGTCGGTCAAGAAGGAGCTCGATGCATTGATGATGGCCATTGCGGGATACCAAGTGGAGTGGTGTTTTGCGGAAGTCATCAACAGCATTGATATTGGAATGTCGGTCAAGAAGGAGCTCGATGCATTGATGATGGCCACCGCGAGATGCCTCATGGAGTGGCGTGTTGTCGTAGTAATCAACAGCATTGACGTTGGCATGTCGATCAAGAAGGAGCTCGACACATTGACGATAGCCATTGTGAGATGTAATATGAAGAGGCGTCCATAATTGCCATTCGGTAGCGTTGATGCTGGCACGCCGATCAAGAAGGAGCTCGATGCATTGATGATGGCCATTGTGAGATGCCTCATGAAGTGGTGTGTCTCTGTCTTCGCAATCAACGGCATTGATATCGGCATGTCGATCAAGAAGGAGCTCGACGCATTGATGATGGCCTGTGCGAGATGCCTCATGGAGTGGTGTGAAGTTGATGTAATCAACAGCATTGATGTTGGCATGTCGATCAAGAAGGAGCTCGACGCATTGATGATGGCCTGTGCGAGATGCCAAGTGGAGCGGTGTGTGGCTGAGCAAGTCAGCATTGACGTTGGCATGTCGATCAAGGAGCGCCCGCATCTCATCCAACCTGCCCTCTTGAGCAGCACAAACAACAGCCGTGTCTGGATCTCGTCGCGACGAAGCCATGGTCGAGACAATCCACAACGACTGACAGAGACCGAGAGACGCCGCTGCAGCAGCGAGCGAGGCACGAGAGCAATGGCAATGACATCCTCGATCACGAGCTCATTCGCTTGGTTTCGCTGTGTGGCGCACATCGATCGTACCTATCCACACTCACTAGTCACTACCCACCATGACTACAAAGCAATTACTCGCGGTAGTCATGGTTGTAGTGGTTACATTAGCCGCTGTGGTCGTCGATGCTCGTGCACCGACAGCAGCAGGAGCAGCTCGCGATCGTCGTCGAAGCTTGTCGGCGTGTCGCTCGTGGCCATCATGCGGCGACCTCCTGCTGCAACACACCGAGATCATTGGCGAGTGTCTCGAGCGTGGTCTCGACGAACAACCCATCGAGGACCAATTCGATGCATCGCTCGATGCGATCGAGTCGCTGGTCGGCATGCTGATGACGCGACACGTGGCGGCGCCAGCGAGCTTTCGATGGCGCGATGGACCACCGCTGCAGATCGAGCTGGTGATGATCGAGGACCCCAACAAGGACCCGGCCGAAACGGACCGGCTGCTGCAGAGTCTCGAGGGCGCTGGTGCATCGACTGCCGATCCCATTCGTGATATCATCGAGGGCGAGGATACCGAGTGGCAGCTCGAGTTCGCTGACATTGCGCGACAGCAGCAGCTGGCGCAGATACTCATGCAGCTCCAGGGCGCCGCCATCCATGCATCAAGTGCTGGTGCTGGTACGGCTGATGCTGCTACTGCTACTACCACTCAAGACTCCCCTCATCAGCAGCAGCCCCAACAACAACTACTACAACAACAACAACAACATCAGCAGCCTGGATCGACCACGCCGACTGCGACTTCACCAGATGCATCGACCAGCACGCCAGCTAGTGATCACGCTACTGCTGCTGCGGCGGCTGATAACATCAAGGGTGGTGCTACTACAACAGCAACGGCTTCAATCACAACAGCAAGCAATGGTGACGGCACTGCTGCTGCAGCAGCAGTATCAGACAAGGAAGCCGAGGAGCAGGCTCTCTACCAAGATACGCTGTACGCCTTGCATCGTATCATGCGCTTGGTCGAGCTGCTGCGCTCGGGAGTCGAGTACTTTTACGCCTTCGAACAACCGACCGACATGCCGGTGCAGCAACCCGACACGGTGGTGCTCGAGGAGCTGCAAGTGACCATCATCGACCTCGTACTGCTGCGTGCCAGCGATCGGGAGCTGCTCGAGAACGCCGCCTTCACGGTCGTGCTCGCCATGACCGGCGGCGAGGTCACCGAGCTCCAGGAGCGCCGAGCGCTCGCCGTACTGCCGGCGAAACGAGTCGAGCGTCTCCAAAGCATGGCGCTGAGTCGTGGCTACACGGGTCCCGACTTTGCAGCCGAGGCCGAGCTGCTCAAGCTCGTCGACCAGATGCAGGGCATCTACGCACCCGACGAGCCACCGCTCGATACGGCCGAGCTCGCTGCCAAGATCGAGCGCTTCCGCAACGACCCACGCTTCAAGGATCGCATCAAGGTCAAGACCGTCACGATGGATGCGCTCAACGTGCTGCGTGTCAATGCCACCGAGGCCGATCCGAACCTCTACTACGCCGACGAGGACGAGCAACACGACGACGACGAGCACGCGCAGCACGACGACCCGGAGGAACTCGAGATCACGCTCGATGAGGAGTTTGATCAGGAGCTGTAGCTACGATATATCATGATCATCCACAACATTTAGGTAACCATCAATAGATTGATAGATTGAGTTTGATAGATATCGATTCAGCAGTAAGATTGATATAGGTCCATAACCATCCCCATCATGGACCATGAATCGATACGAGATTGATAGAATCGAGAGAGTGAGCGAGATGAGCCTCTCCTTTGACCGAGATGCCGGTAGCTAGTGCAGCGCCCTCTGACGTCGAGCTCCAGAGTGCACCAGGCTCGGAGGAGAGTTCGTGAGCCATTTCGTTGTTGCCTCGCTCTCGCTCACACCTCTCTTCGCTCGCTCCCTGATACCGTTGACTACCGACCAATATTTGACAAGAGCGAAGAAGGAGCAAGAGGAGAGTTTCGATAGGCAGTGTAGTGTGGTGTGGTGTGGTGTGGTGTGGTTAGTTTCGTTCGAGTGGTTGGACGAAGATCATCATCACCATCGAGAGAATGGCGACCGATTCAGCATCGACGTCGATGACGATCAGTATCGATGAGTTCTCGCAACTGCAGTCACAAATCATGACGCTGCGCGAGGAGCTCTTTGTATATCGTGAGCGTGAGCAAAAGGCCAATAAGACAAAGGATGCAGCAGCTGGTGGCGCGGCAGCTGGCGGTGCAGCGGGCAATGCCACGCAAGCACAGGCGACATCGACGACATCGGGCTCGGCACCAGCGAGCGCCACGGCAGCGGCAGCGAGCGCTCTCGGGAGCTTCTTCTCGGGAGCGGCACGAGAGAACAAGGAGCTTGAGGAGCTGCGGCACGAGACCTCGAACCTCAAGCGTCTGCTACAGCAGCATCAGCAGGAGGCTGCCATGAAGCAGCAAGCGTTGCAGGAGAACATCAAGACCTTCTCGCAAGAGAACGACGAGCTGCAGCAGCAGGTCGTGGCGTTGCAGAAGCAGCTCGCGACCGACGACCGCGCGCCCACGAGCGCCATGGAGGAACGCATCCGTCAGCTCGAGTCGGATGTCGCACGCTACAAGAACGAGATCGTACAGCTGTCGGGCGACAGCTCGACCTTTGTCAGCAAGATCACCGAGAAGGACCTCGAGCTCGATGCGCTGCGCGAGACGCTCGAGGCCGAGCGCGAGACCATTCAACGTGAGCGCGACTCGCTCTCCAAGCAACTCGCCGCCAAGGATGCCGAGTGCGACGAGCAGAAGGCGCAGCTACGCCTCGAGATCAAGTCGCTCCAGGAGACCGTGGCCGACATGGAGAAGCAGGCCTCCGAGAGGCTCAAGTGGGCGCAAGAGTCCGACGGCCGCGTGGCCGAGTTCGAGGAGCTGCTCACGCTCAAGTCGCAGAACATTCGTGCTCTGCGCGAGGAGATCCAGACGCTCAAGGAGGCCAACGAGAAGCTCCAAGCCAAGGCCGAACAGCATCGAGCCGAGGTCGATCAACAGATTGCATTGCTACAAGAGGTTCGAGTCGTTATCACATCAACGAGTCACGAGCCTCATGAATCATCGGCCTTCGTTGTTGGTTTTTTGTTGTTGTTGTAGTATCGTATACTCATTCTCATTGGTGGTTTGCTGTTGCTCCCAAACAGAAAGAGACCGTGTGGAAAGAGGAGACTACCGTACTGCGAGCTACTGTTGGCACTATCACCGAAAAGTATAGTGTATGTCTCACTTGGTTCGCATCAACATTGCTGGATTGATGCGTTGATTCCTGATCGCAAACCTGTAACTGGACGGTGGTGGTGGTGGTCACAATACAGCGGGTTGAGAAGGAACTCAACTCGATGAGTATCGAGAAGGAGGAGATTCGTTCGCAGTTCACACGCGAGATCACGGAGCTTCAAGAGCGATTGAGCAAGTGCACCACCTACGAAAAGGAGCTGAACGATCTCAAAGGCACTCTTGCCAAGCTCGAGGTAGGTTGTTCTTAGTTGCCGTGGATAACGTACGAATAACTCGCTGACTAACTAACTAACTAACTGACTGATACACGTATGCTACAGACCGAAAAGGCTGAACAAGCAGCACAGCTCGAACAGCAGAAGCACCTCCTCGAGACTGCCACTCAAGAAGCCCAAGAGAAGCAACAACTCGCAGAGTCGCTCCAAACCAAGACTACCGAGTTGCAAGACGCTCTTACGGCCGCTACGACCAAGATCGACGAGCTACAAAAGGAAGCAGCCGAGATTGAGCTCCGACACAAGCTCGATGCCAAGAAGAAGCAACGCCTCGTGGTCGACCTGCAAAGCCAGCTCCAGAAGGCTCGCAGCAAGACGGATCTGACGTCTCCATCGCCTCCTCTGCCCGGCACTTCGAGCACCACATTGCGTACGTTATAGCTCTTGCCGGCCTAGAGTGTGAGTGGCTGTCGTAGAACCTCACCAATTGTCTTGCAAATAATGTAGAATCTTCACAATCACACTTGGACCTCGCTCAACGTCGAGCTAGCTCGCAAGCTCCTGGCTCGACCGTTGCCTCTATCGCGAGTACTTCTGGATCGCCACGTTCGCATCGACGAACGCTCTCGTCCGCTGGTGCGCTGCAGGCCATCAACGCCTCGGCACCCATTGCACGAGGCTCAAGCTCGACCTCCAACACACCACGTGGAGATGCTGCCATCACGTCACGAAATTCGGCCTCGATCTCTGCCTCTGGTTCGGGTGGCTCAGCAGCCGTCTCGATGCCATCGGCCGCTGCGATCGTCAAGCTCTCGCAAGAGCCACCTGCAACAATACAAGCCGAGCTGACCAATCTCTTCAAACGACTTGCAGCACTCGCTGCACGAAACCGCAAACTTGAAGACATGGTACGCTCTCTCTCTCTCTCTCTCTCTCTCTCTCTCTCTCTTTGTGACACCACTCTCGTGCCTCGATATTGATTGAAATCGTGTGCCAATGTACCAGATTCGCTCGCAACAAGCTTCGATCGAGAAGCTCACATCCGACTGCCAAAAGAAGTCGGCTCTTATTCAGCATCACTTGGCCGACATTTCGCTCGGTCGCTCGTCTGCCGCTCAAGATCGTAATCGTACACAGCGCCGACAGGAGGGCGGTATCATGGCGGCACTGTTTGGTGGCACGGCCAAGTCTGATCTCGATGCCGAGGTACACCTGTCAATCAACTCACTGGGTGCGCGCGGGCAGCTACTAAGAGCTCTCGATCGTTTCACGGTGCTTCGTAGGTGCTGGCCGAGATCAACACCAAGATCTCGCGTGTACTCGAAGAGACCATCTTACAGAACGTCGAGCTCCGAACCAACCTCGATACGATCGGCAACGAGGTGCGCCGTCTCGAGCTCGCGAACCAGAAGCTCACCGAGCAGCTATCGTCGAGAACGCCACACTCCTCCTCCTCCGCCGCCAGTCCGGTTGACTCGCCACTGATTCTCGATGAACGCTCGAGCGACGGGTACCAAAGTGACTCGAGCGAGCTCGACGGTGAGTTTACGACAACGACCGCGACAGCAACGAGGGCACTCTCGGGCTCGAGCTAGCGAACCAACCTATCTATCGATCGATCTATCTATCATTCGTTCCTTCTTTCGTGCATTCATTCATGCGATCGAACGAACTGCCAATCCATCCAACCATCAACCATCCATCCAGTGTGTAGCATTACAATCGAGAAGCCATCATATGCATCGATGCAATCTCCCTCTGTTCGTTTGTTTGTATCTGCTAGAGCGAGCGAGTGAGTACGAGGCACCAACCTATCCATCCGAATCAATGAACCCGTATCGAACATATCGAACAAGCTGTCTCGCGCTCTTCGAGGGTGCTTCTTGTAGGATTGAATGGCGCAGGAGATGATATCATCATATATGTACAAGTGGACCACGTATCGAACCCATCGAACAACACAGACACAGCCACGCGGACAGCCGATGGCTCGATCGCTTAGAAGTCCGCCATATGGATCGACTCGATTCGATCAGCACGATGCGTCAAGCGACGAATCTTGAGACCCACGATGAAGGTCACGGCCACGAACGAGACCACGATGACGCCAGCGACGATGCCACCAAACACCGCCAGACCCATGCTCGGTAGCACGACGTACAGCACGGCCGCAATGAGTAGATCCTATCCAACGCGATGCTGATGATGAGGGTCTCGCTCACACACGCACACGAGAGAAGAGAGAGAGAGCAGCGTACGAGGATGCCCATCAGCAACGTGGCCTTGCCAGCGTACTCGTCGATGATGTACCATGCTGTATCGAGACTATCTCGTCCCGCGAACAAGCAGCATATGCCTCGAGTCGGTATCTTCAATCACGAACATTCACATCCACATGCACATGCACACAGCCCGAGGCACTCGCTCTCGTGTGAGTGAACGAACGAACGAGCGAGCGAGAACTCGGTGAGTACGTACACAATGGAACATCCAGCTCAAGCCCAGTAGCACGAACGCCATGCCGACGAGTGGTAGCGAGCAGAACGCCAGCACCACCACGACGGCAGGCGCTTGATCGACGATCAATCCATCCATATGTGTAGGTGTGCGTGTGTTTGGGTGTATGTCGTCGTGACACAACTGAGCGAGTTCAACTCCTCGTCTCGGGAGAGAGAGAGTATCGACAGCCACAGACTCGCAAGGTGACGTTGGAGATATCGACTGGCACTCGCAGTGTACCGAGCGAGCCGCGAGACTATAGGTTTGTAAGAGCAGGAGAGCGCGCGCGAGAGCGGCGAGCGAGACGAGGCAGCGATGCGAATGTCCCAAACTCCGAGCTCGACGCTCGTATCACGACGACGATGACGACGATGATCATCATCTACTCTCTCGCTCTCGCTCACGCGTGGTCATCGGCTGCCTGACACCACCCACCCACGGCCAGACCTACCTGCTGTGTGCCTACGCGCGTTTGTATTCGAGTATTTGAGTTAGCGGTGTTTCAGTGTCATTGACACACTCTCTCGCTCGCACGCGCGCATTCACACTCGCACCATATCACCTTCACCACCACCAAGCGATCGTCACCAAGCGATCGTCACCAAGCGATCACCTAGCGATCGTCGTCGTGGTTGTTGTTGGTTGCCTCCGTCGCGTGCGCATATTACGTGCCACACCACACCACACCACACGCGCACCTCCCTCGATCCATCTACCTCTCCCACCATCATCATTGCCATCGACCATCGACCATCCGCAACCAGCTCACCATCTCGCTTCTATATGCCAACCAATCAATAATCGATCGCGAGTCGAGTCGCCAAGACGCGAGATCGTGTGTCGTGTCTCTCACACTCATCGCACACCCACCGAGATCCATCGATCGAACGACCTACCCCCCACCCACCCACACAGCGTGCATCGCGAGTGTGCGTGTGAGAGATCGATCCCGGCGCCACTCGCACCATGGGCAACACCGACTCGACGACCGCCAAGGTCGACTTGTCGCTCGCCGAGCTCCAACGCACGAGCGACACCGACAAGGAGTGGCTCGGCGTCAGCGAGGAGCAGCTGCTCGATGACTCGTTCACCAACGAGATGTACTATCGTCTGCGGCCGCACGAGAAGCTCGCTGCCGCCGCCATACCGGGCAGCGCTTCGAACTCGTCGTCCTCCATCACTGGCGGCTCGTCGAGCGCCTCGGGCGCCGCCGGCTCGCAGGCGAGAGGCTCCTCGCCGCCACCTTCGACGCACTCACAACAACAACAACAGCAGCAGCAGCAACAGCAGCAGCAAGCAGCTTCGAATACGAGCGATACCGACTCGCCGAACGTCGGTCGCTATCGGCGTCTCTCGGCAGCATCGAGCGGCGGCAGCTCGAGCAGCTTGTCGTCCTCGAGTGGCGGCAGCTCGAGCAACCTCAACGCCTCCGATCGCGGATCGAACGCATCGGCTGCTGTCGGGGGCGGCGGTACCAACGCCGCGGCGAGCAACGCCAATAGCGCGAGCAATAGCGGTGCCAATCCCGCCTCGGGTACCGGCGCCGGACGTCGATACAATAGCCGCAAGCTGCTCCGACATGGGAGCGGCTCGAGCAGTATGAACTTGGTCGATCAAGACAAGCAGCTACACGAGAAGGAGCCAGCGGGACAACCGGCGGCCGTGCTGCCGTGCACGATCTCGGTCGTCGACGAACGACCTCGCGCCGAGCTGCTCGCAGACATACACCCACTCGACTTGTACATGTCGTCGGTCTCGATGCTGGCCGAGTCGCTTGCCAAGGTACCTCGCCTTGCTCGCCGCCTCTCACACCATCCGGCGGAGGGCTGGTACTCATCGTTGGATGCCTACACGTACACGCACGCACACGTAACGCGAGCAGTCGTCCTTCCGAAATGCGTACTTTGAGTCGACGCTCCGCAAACGTCTCGAGATCTTGAAACGCATCCATTTGGCCAACTATCGCGAACGAGCTCGCGAAAAGGTACCGTCGTCATCCACATCCACATCTCCATCGATTCTGATGATGACGCTTCGGATTTCGACGCAGTTGGCGAATGCCGCCACAGGTGGCTCTTCAGCCAACGTCACAAACCTACGAAAGCCAGAAGTGAAGGTATGAACCAAGATCTCGCTCGGCTCGTTCGCCATCGGAGACTACACACGCGCACGCCTTCGAACCAACGGGAGGAAGTAGCGTTGGCTCCACATACACATTGCGCGGTTGGCAAAGAGATAGTTTTGCCGAGCTGCACATTATTCTCGCGCACTTGCGAGCATATCTTTCCGAGCATGACACGAACTCACGCTCACATGCTGATTGATGCTCGCGCGCGCGTGTGTGCACTCGACGTGGCATGGGTCCTTTAGGTGCCTGCGGCGATTCGTATGGCTACGCGAATGTTCCTCTCGACTCTACAGCATCAAGCCATGGGTGATTCGAGCACCACGGCACTGCAAGCTCTGAGCGAGATGCTTCGAGAGCTCTCGCCGCTATCGCTCTTTGCTGATCCCGATGACTGTATCGTCTCGATGCAAGAGTGGCTGTTGGCGATCATCAACTCGGGAGCCGAAAGTACGCTTGCGCGTGTAGAGTAGAGCGTAGTTTGATGGTGGCACTTGAAAGTTGTGTGCATATCTCTGCAGCCGATAATCTGGATTCTTACTACAACTCTCTGTCTGCTCTATTTGCTGCTCGCGTATCTGCCATGACATGACTCAGGCTTCATTCAAACCGAGGCACTCGAGTCGCTCTTATCGCTCGGCATCGCTCAAGGCTCACTCAAGGGATTACTCGCCGCCGTACGCGTCATGGTGACGGCCTCGACAACTCTGCACGAGTCGGTGAGCGAGATCAACCTCCATCCATTGATCGAGCGACTGATAGAGTACGAGATCGATCTACCACTCAACGTGCTGACGGCCGACTCGCTCGGTTGCACTTGGACCATCAACTGGAATGATAGCAACGCCGTCAGCCAGTCTCTCCTATTTATGACTCTCTCCCAAGGTCGCGATATTGCCACCTGCACGACCGATGGAGATTTCTTGTACATACACGATACCTGTGGCTTGGTCAAGGTCGGTACTGGAAACAACGGCACCAAGCGGTACGTGTTGCTCCTCTCATGCGCGCACCATACTCACTCGACTTGACTTGACTCACTCGTGGGGATTCAATACAGAGGTCGTGTGGTTGCCATCAAACCAGACTGGGCACCCAAGGAAAAGGGTTGGATCGCGTGTGTACAGGGACGTATTTATTACCGTTCACCGTCGATCGAGCCAGCGTCGTTTGTCGTCTTGGACGCCAGTACGCTTGGCGTCATTGGAAGTATATTCCAAGACGGCTCCGGCAGTATCCAAACTGTAAATAACTCGCGCTACGATATGGGCCCCGAGTTCGACCAGCTCGATCTCGAGGCCGATGGAGTCGGAAGTAGCACCGGCCCTTTGGGTGGACCTCCAACTTCTCGATCTCGCAACGCTCGATCAGCATCACCATACTCGAAAGCGCCACTGGTTCACGGCGCGGCGACGTTGCAACAACATCAACAGCACCTCACCTTTCAGTATCGTTCTCCGCTCATCACCGATGGGCGCTACCTGTACATTCTCTCGGTTCAAGTAGTATCGCCGTATGTCCGAACGGCATCATATTGCGTCGATATCTACGATCCCATTACGCGAATGAGCCATGTTCGACGCGTCGTTTTGTGTTATGATGAAGACAGTGGTACGTCATCATCGTCATCAATCATTATCTTCATCCATCATCAATCATCATCATTGTCATCATCGTACTAAGTAAACTACTACATGATGAGTAGGTAGAAATGGAAGTACCGAAGTGTTATATCCGTGTTGCTTGAGCTCAGGCTCATGCTACACCAACGGACAGTACTTGGTGGTTGTGATTCCACCACCGAATGCGACACTCTTTGGCTACACCAGTAGTACCTTCGTGTGTCGTACGTTTCGACTCAAGGACGGCGTGTTCATGGGCAACTACTCGCTCGACACGCCACCGATCGGTTCGTGCGCCACGTACGACGCTGTTAACAACATCATTTGGACCTACTATGCTCGCAACACCGAGGTCGGCATTTACTACAACTCGGGCTTGGCACCGCAACACGTGCTCGTCGATCCGAACGATGCGACACACCCGAGCGATCAGCTGTTGTTGAATCGACTCGCGAGGCCTGAGGTCAACCTGCTGACACGTCACTCGTCACTGCTCGAGGCGAGCTCCGTACTATTGCGTATCGTCGCGCGTCTGGCCGTACATGCCATGCCGCCCCATGGGCAGCGCGTCTCACCGACGCTCAAGCGCACGGCCGACCCGTTCTGCGTCGAGTTGCATTGCGACACCTTCCGGCGGTTGTATGACGTGTTGTACTTTGCACGCGAGCAGCTCGATCGCTCGACAGCCTCTCTGGCCGATACGCCAAGCGACAGCAGTGACGACGGTGAGCTCGAAGCCGAGCTCGATGCTGCATCGAGCCGCCGTCCACCGCCACACGAAGGCTCGTTGTTGTTCTGGATGAATGTCATTGCCGACTGCTTGCGTATCTTGAAGGTCAACGTGCACCGGCTCGTACTGTGTGGCATCGAGCCCGACAAGATGAGCGGTAGCGACAAGCCATTGTCGCCGTCGCTGACAGCCTTTCGTGGCATCAAGATGACCGAGCTACTCTTCCGCATTCGTGACATGATGCTCGAGTTCATCAACAACACGACGAAGCTCTCGGAATCGATGACGTTCGAGCAGTTGCAACATTTGTACTTTCTGCGCCTCGAGGCTTGCGAGACTCTCACGGTCGGCTTGGGCCTCTTCTACCCGACCTACGTGGCGCAAGCACGCCTACTGCTCAACTTGCTGTCACTTGTCGATCACTCTTCGGCTGCGAGCTCGAACTCATCGTCCACGGTTGCCAACGCCGCGTCGACCTCGTCGACCACGGCCTCGACATGGACCACGATCGCTTCGATGGTGCCGCAAGCCAACGGAGGGCAGGTAGCGGCCACTAACTCGCCGCCACACGCCAACCGCTATATCGGCATCGTAACCAACTCGGGCTACCGTCTCTTGGTCGATGCGCTCTTGAACCTGCTCGCCGACCACCCGAGCGCTTCGTACCTCGTGCTACCACCGTCGGCTGCCGAGCTCGGTCGCAACACCGTGAGCGGCCTGTCGGCCTTCTCGTTCGATCCCAACTATGTCTTCATTCCGATCGTCAAGCGCCTCTTCCGTGAGGCGCAGTCTCGTCGGAGTTCATCCCATCGCCGTGGCACGAGTCAGGCCCGCTCTTCTTCTTCGTCATCATCAGCCACGCCATCATCGTCAGCGAGTCGAACACCAGTGGCTTCACTGCAACAACCCACCCCTGCACCATCGACTGGCACGTCATCGTCGAACGCCATGGCATCGTCACCAGCCATGAGATTGTTGATCGCGATCCAACGGCACCTATTGTTGCGCGTCGAAGAGAGCCGCTCGGATAGCGGGCCCGAGGCGCAGGCACTACTGACCTACACGCGCCATGTCATCAAGGAGTCGGTCAGCGCCATGGAGCATGCACTCGCGACCGCCTCCAAGAAGACGGTCGGCGACAAGATGGCGAACTTTGTGCTCAAGGACAAGCGCTCGGTCGTGATTCGGACGCTGCTTCCGAGCCTCGTGAACTCGTTGCATCTGTTCGAGAACACGTGGCTCGCCAAGGAGGCGCTCTCGTCCATCATCGAGTTGATCGATGTGCTCGACCGCGTGAACCACGTCCTGTTGCACACGTCGCCGTCGGCTCTCAAGAACCTCCACCGTTCGTTCTCGCGCGAGTTCATGGACGGTCCGACGCGAGTCTACGAGTCGCTCCACCCCTACGAGCCGTACCTCGATACGACGCATGTGATTTCGATTCCAGGCGCCATGTTCTTGACCATACGATTCGATCCGCGATGTGCCACAGTGGTGGGCGAGGATATGCTGCAGCTCTACACCACCACACGCATGAAGCGACCGATTGGCGAGCCGCTACATGGCGACAGCTGGCCGCGACATCGCGTATTGGTGCCAGGCGATACGGTCGTGTTCTCGTTCCGCTCGCGCGACGCCACGGCACGTTGCTGGGGCTTCCGATGCGTTATCATCGGCCACATGAGCCGCTCGCACGATGCGCTGCCGTGGTCGACACAACTCGAGCGTGCCCTGTGCGGCCTCGGCGGCCAGTTTGCGTCGCTCTTGATCCGTGGTGACCCGCTGTCGGAGCTCGAGCGTGACTACGCGTCGCTCTTTGCGCAGCCCCTACTACGCTACGGAGTCGAGGATGCCCACTTGCCTGTACGCCTCAGTGAGCCATCGACTGGTGGCGGCGGCGGCGAGCGTACCATCGCCACTGCTGCTGCCATCGCCTCAGCATCAGCCTCTTCAGCTGCCACTGCCACCATTCCGCCCTTGTCGATGCGCCACAACTCTGGAAGCTCGAACCAATCGGGTTCAACGCCCACGTCACCGACAAGTGCCAGCGCTGCTGCATACCGCGAGAGTTCGAGCTCGAACCTCACTGGTTCGGGTAGCGCCGGTGCCTTCACGGATATCAACGGAGACCATCACCACCATCACCACGCCCACCAGCCGTTCCATCATCTCCACCATTCGTCGAGCGAGTACGGTGCTAACAACAGCTCGTATGCTTCGAGCTCAACCAGTGGAGCCACCAGCGACCCAGAACTCGATGCCTCGAGCACCGACAACAAGCGCAACGTGCAACACGACGAGTTCCTCGAGGACCTCTTCCACCGTCGCGGCACGACTGACGGTGCCATGTTTGCCGATTGGATATTGGTGGAACTGCGCGAACGCTGCCACACGACGCGCCTGCAGCAGTTCCAATGCGTGTTCCAAGCCGAACGTGCCACTCTCGCAGCGCTTCTCAAGCACATGGGCTTGATCGAGGAGGCGCTCAATCTCGCCAAAGCGTGCCGCAAGGCCGCGGCCTCGCGCAAGAGTACCTCGATCGGCAAGACCTCCGGCCAGTCGGTGCGCAAGTTCCCGCGTTCCCAAAGTATCGGCTCCTCGTTCCCAGCGCAGCCATTGTCTGCCGCCGCCGCTGCGGCACCGAGTACACCGCCTCCAATGTCGAGCACTGTTGATGGCAGTGGCGAACTGCCACCGCTCAGTAACGTGGCTCAGTTCTCGAAGAGCCAGCGTGGTGAGGCGCTGCTGGCCTTGTTGCTACCGCCGTTGCGCAAGTTGATCGACGGCATCCTACTCAAGCACCAGGAGATGCAGTTTGCGTGTGCGATCGAGAGCGAGATCAACGCCGTCACGATGCGTACCAATCAGCCGGCGTCCTCGTCGAATCTCACGATGCTGTCACGTGAGAATGCCTACCGCGTCATTACCGACGCCGCCAAGGAGAAGGCCAAGTTCCTGCTCAAAGTGCGGTACTCGGGCGAGGCCTCTGCCAACGACGTCGTGGCATTCGTACTCGCGCCAGTGCCGCTCGACACCATCAAGCTTGGACTGCTGCAACGATGCCGCCGTGCCGTCAGCCGCTTCCATGGCTTTGCGTACATGCGTGCCATCCTCCAGTGCGCCAGATATCCGGTCATGAAACACGAGACGCTGTGCTTCCTCGGCCCGGCACTGCGCCACGGAGCCAACTTGGTCGCACCCACATGGCGCAGCCACTATCTCGATTATCTCGAGGGTGCTGGCGTGCTGTTGTGCAGCAAGGTGCGCTCGTCCTTCATGACCCTCATGAGCAGCGTCGGCGCATTATTGCGTGATCGTTCGTGCGACACGGCTGCACAACTCTTGGCACTCGACTCGTGGGTCATGAACTTTAAGCACTATGATCAAAGTTTCTTGCACAATGTTGATATCTTCAATAGTTCGTATCACTCGCACTCGCACTCGCACTCGCACTCGATATCTTGTTTGGCTAACTGATTTCACTTGTCGACAAACAGGCTTATTTTGGCTGATGACACGTGGAGCACCGACGCTCGATGCAGCCGAACAATATCCACACGGCACCGCAACCAACAGGCAGTCTGCATCGTTGAATGGCACCACCACCAACGCCGACCAGACTGCTGACAGCGGTAACCAAGAACTGCTGCGCTTGGTGGCGCGTGACACGTTTTGTTTCCTGGGCAGCATTAGTCTGCTACCACCATCGCTTGGCACTGCGTACAATATTGCCGCATTACGAGCAAGCGGTGGTAGTGGAGAGTCGAGTTCGGCATTCACAGCTGTCGGCCCTGGTGGTGCTACGATCGGCGCTGGCGCTGGCGGCGGTGGCAGCGGTAGCATTTCAAGCGCCGGTTCCATGCCATCGATAGGAAGCGGAGCGTTCGCAGCCTCGTCGTCGTCCTCATCGTCGACATCGGGCTCATCGGCCTCATCACCAGCCCTCGGTTCGATCGCACTCGGCTCTTCGATCTCACCATCGCCGAGCCTCTCTTCGACATCGGTCAGTTCGTCGGCATCGGCTGCTACCTCTGCATCCGGGAGCGCCGTACCTCAAGCAGGATCCTCGTCATCGCCGAGCGGAGTGGGTGCGACAGCGCACACATCAAGCAACACGTCTCCGACCAGCTCGATGCCGATCATTCCGTCTCCACTACAGGCATCGTTCTTTGACTTGATCTTCTCGCGTCTCGAGCAACATCGAACGGCTGCTTGCGTGTGTCGCAAGTGCGCTGACATGTGTCAATGCGATTTGGTCGACGTTCTGAGTCGCGTCGCACCCGACATTGGACATCCAGCGCCATACTGTTGGAACACCGGCTCGAGCTGTCTGTTGCAAGGCTGCACGTGCATCATTACGCTGCTGTACTCGCTATCGGCTTCGCCCGTCGTGCTCCACACGTTGGCATCGGCACGCTTCTTGCGTGTGCTGTTGTCCCTGATGTTGACGAGCTCGTTTACTGTGCGCATCGCCATTATGCGTCTCCTCAAGCGCGTGCTACCGTACTGCAGCCCCGACATGCTGATTGGCAACGACAATCGTGAACTCACGCTCTTGACGTTACTGCTCAAGGTCACTGGCGCATGTTTGGCAAGGGCAGTACCTCCTACCTACTCCTCTGCTGCCACTGCCACATCGTCAGCATCGTCCTCATCGTTCTCATCCTCATCATCGTTCTCAAGTCCTCCTGTCTCGTCGACAACCACCAATTCATCTCAAACTACCGCAGCTACTGGTACTACTTCCATCAACTCAAGTTCTGGAGCAAACTTGGGAGTGGCTACAAGCACGACGTCTACTTCCACGACGCCCAATAAGCCTGTCGATACGCCATTCGTTAGCATCGCTGCAGCAGTCCCGAATGGCGTTGGTATCAATGCATCGTTGCCGACGAGCCACAGCAACACTAGTGGTAGCAGCTCGGCGAGTTCCAGCGCTGCACCACTACAAGTTCCAACCAGCGAAGACCCGTCGCTACTATCGCCATCGCCGAACGCTTCTGGATCAGCTGGAGCCAGCAACAACTTTCAAGCGACATTGCTGCTCTCGAACCTGCATGTCACGCTCACATCTGTGATTCCATTCCCGATCGCTCTGCGGCCACATTCTAACTTGCTACCACGCGGCCTGTGGGCCAGTGCCAACGTCGTCACGAGTGCCTTCACGAGCAACCACTTGCCATCATTGTGGAATCGCTCAGCTGGTGGGCGTTCGTTGCGCTTCAGCAGCGACAGTCGTACCGTAACACTCGTACCGCCACCACCACCGCCATTGACATCAGCGGAGCCAGGCATCGAGCGCAAGTTCGACTCGTATATCCTCGTACGAACTGATAATGCGATCCACAAGTTTGTATCGTTCTTTTACTTTGAGGTCAAGATTGATCAAGAAGGAGAGACAGAGTACGTACTACTACTACTAGCCACCTAGCAACTGTGTACGCTCGCGCATTCTCATTGACTCTTGATTGAATTGGCACCATGTAGTGAGATTTGTGTCGGACTTCTTCGACATAACAATGAGACTCCAGTGAACTCGGTTGCATTTACGTACGGCTACCTGGCCACGACGGGCTTCAGGACTTGTCCCCGCAAGGCTGCCTCTCGAGCGCTGAGCACACCCAACAACACCGCTGCCTCGAGTACCGATGAAAACTTTCCGACAGCTGAGTTTGGTCCGGCGTTTGGCAAGGACGACATTATCGGATGTGGCTGGAATCGCCTCGACGGTGAGGTGTTCTACACCAAGAACGGCCGCCTACTCGGCGTGGCGTTCCGCAACGTGTACGACCACTCGTTGGTGCCATTCGTAGGACTGCGTTCAGCCGGCGCATCGGTATCAGGCAACTTTGGGCAGCTACCGTTCCGATACGACATTGAAGCTGCACAGCGCGTTGCAATGGCGCAGCTGCACGCAAGCACCATCCAACTGGCGCACAACCTCGTGTCGTTCGCTTCGGATCTGGTGCTCATGTTGCGAGAGCTTCTGCAGTATGGTTCGTGGCGACAGCCGGTCTTGAGTACGCTACTCGAGGCTCTCGAGGTGATAACTCGCGATCCGCGAGCCGCCAAGAAGGCTGCCAAGAGTGCCAAGAAGAAACGCCGACCGGTCGAGGAGCACACGGCACTCTTCACGTTGGTGGCTCTAGAGGTCTTTGGTGGCCTTCAAGAAGGCGTGCGTGTCGGTTGTCGAGCGACTGTGAGCACCGAGCTCGACATTCGTCGCTTGCAACAGCAGCAACAACAGCAGCAGCAACAGCAACAACACTCGGCTCGCATTCAACAACGAGCTCCGCCGGTGGGCACGACGATTGCTCCGTTCACACACACGCTCACTTCGATGGACTCACTGTTGCTGCACGACAGTGTGCGCGGCGAAGCGACACCCAACGAAGCCGGTCTCGCGAATGGCAGCTCATCGAACAACTCGACCGCTCGTATAACATCCGCCGTGGTACTCGACTATAACCCAGTGGTCGAATATGCGCGAGTTGCCATCTTGCCGGTCGATCCGAGTAACTTGACCAGCGTACCAGTGGCATCGACAAGTACCGGCACGAGTCGAAGCTACCGGCAGCATCCTGGTCAGCGACAACAACCAGCACAACAGCAACCACAACAACAACAACAACAACAAGCGACGCCCGAGACTTGTCAACCATCGACCGTCATTACGTGCACCATCAATCAGTTGCAAGTGGTAGCAGCAGCTGGTTCGCAATTCGACATTACGCGCTTCTCGGACACGGATCTATTGCGCCGTTTCACGCATTTTGCTGCGGCGCTCCTAGCGCAGCCACTACCTCCGAATGGTGAAACGCAATCGCTTGCAATCCACCTCAAACTGCTCTGCGTACGAGTGGCATCGTGTTGGTTCGCGTCCGAGCCTGCAGTCGAACAATTCCAAGCCGAAGGCCTCTTGTCGCTCCTGCTGAATTGCGCCCTGAGTTCGCAGCAAATGTTCGAGACGCAGTTCAGCGGCCTGCAGTGGCGGCGCTTGACGACCAACCTGCGGCTCCGTGCGTGTGAGCTCTCGACTTTTGGAAATCGCGTGCGTTCGCTCATGTACCCGTCGATTGTTGTCGGTGGTAATTCGAGCATGTACTCTGACTCGGATATGAGCGGCTCCGAACGGCGACGCAGCTTCTCGAGTGACAGTGCTGCACGTACAAGCTCCGGCTCACGTCCGACCTCCGTGCTATCGAGTTCGACCAGTACCTCTTCGATGCTTGATTCACTCTCAGCCATGCCGACACCGGGTCCCAACGCCGTCGCTACTGCAACAGCACCACCGGCAATTGATCTCGTTGGGCCGGCAGAAGCACCAGAGCCTTCTTCATCGAAATCGGCTCGCGCATCCACCACCTCACAACAAGCTTCTGGAGCTGCCACGACGCTACGACTGCCGCTGCTCCTCCCAAGGGTTCAACGCATGTTGAGTGCCATCTCGCTTGCCGGACCTCGGCAGTCATCAGGCCGAAGAGGCCGAGATGGACGTGAGGGTGGCGCTAGTGCCGCCGTTGCAAGTGCAAGTCCCACCGGAACACCTGGCACTAGCCCAGTCAGCAGTATGGATAGCTCAAGCAGTGGAGAGTACGACGCCAGTACTGATGGCCGACGAGAGGAGGACCTTCGCCGTCCGATTGCCTCCTCCTCACCGGTAACGACTCTTCCTCCTCCTGCGACGTCGGCAACGCATCCGCCAGTGCAGCAGCATCAGCATCAACATCAACATCATCATCGATCAAATTCTGCTACGTCGTTCGAAGCGATGCAACTGCAACAGCAACAAAACGAACAACTGCAAGTGATTCACCAGCCGGTGAGCGAGGGCATGTGGGTGCGAATCTCGTTGCACGTTCAGACGTTACGCGAGATCCACGAAGGAGCGGCCGATCTCTGGACCTCCGACATGGACGAGACCGTGGGATCGGTGGGCGTGGTGACCGAGCTGGATCCCGAGCGCGAGAGCGTACTTTTGCAGGTGTTCGACGAACAGACGTGCACCGTACGCAAGTACTGGTATCCGTCGCAGGTGTTGCGTATCTTGCCCGAGTCTGCACTCGGCAGCAACGCCACACCGGCAGCCATGTTACATTATCGCGGAGCGGCCTTCCTGCAAGTCGAGCGCATGGTGCTCGACGGTGGCTCGGCACTCGTGAGTATGGTCGAGAACGGCGAGGCGATTGCACTGTGTAGACAGATGCTCACGTGGCGCATCGGTGTGTTGCCACGCTTTGCGCTCACGATGACCACGCTCGGCACCATCAATCGTCTGGTGCTGTTGCTTAAGGTTGCTGTGGCGGCGCATCCCGAACTACACTGCGCCATTCCACCGACGAGCGTCTCGTACATGCCTGCCGGTGTGCGTGGCATCCAGGCCAAGCTTGCGGCGCTACTCAAGCAAGAGGCCATGGACCTCATTCTGCCACCGGCGCAAAAGGGCAAGATGATGAGCAACCGCAAGGCCGAGCAGTTGTCTGGCAAGGGCGGCTATCTACTCAAGCAGAGCAAGCACTTTAAGCGCTGGACTCGGCACTACTTTGTGCTACAAGGCTCGTATCTGTCGTACTACAAGAGCCACACGGCCTACATTCCACTCGGCGTCATACAACTCGCCGACGTACAAGGAGTCGGCCTCAAGCATCTCCGCCACAAGCCACACTGCTTCGAGCTCATTACACCTGCGCGTACCTTTTTGCACTCGGCATCCACTAGCTCCGAGGCTGAAAGTTGGGTCTCTGCCATTCGCGAACAGCTCTGGGCACTCAAGGCAAGCAGTGCTCAAGGACCATCGACTTCAAGTGCATCGACAGGCTCAAGCTCGTCATCGTCGCAATCATCGTTGTCGGCATCAACATCGTCGTCATCTACGTCGACGACCGTGGCAGCCACACCGACCACTGCCAGTACTGCAACTCCTCCAACAACAACAGCGACAGGCCCAACAGCAGCAGCTAGTATTGCGACTTCTTCTGGCACGTCAGGTAGTTCTCGCGATCTTTGGGCGTCGTCGATGGCAAGTGCACCACCAGCCATTCCGACCCTCTCGCTGTCGCAAGCACCTACCGGTAGTAGCAACAGCAGCAACAGCAGCAACAGTAGTTCATCGATGAGTGGTCTCGAGCCAAGCCGTTCAGTATCGCCTCTTCCGTCGCCACTTATGCGCCCTCGGTCCACGCAACCCGAGGTGCATAGCATCGGTCTCAAGCTGGCAGCCGAGTGCTTGGTGCAATTGTCGGCTGGCAGTCTCGAGTATGAGCAACTCTCGTCGGACTTGCCACTCGTTCTCACCAAGGAATCGAGTCATCCCTTCCGCCCGACGAGTGCCATTCGCGAGCGGCTTCAGATTGAAGGCGCACAGGGTCTGTTGGTGACGTTCGATGGCAACACGCAACTCGAGCACGATCACATTTTGCAGTTCTACTCGTACAGCGAGCACCGGCTGCTGGCGAGCTTCACCGGGCACGGCAACTCGTGCTTCCCACCGTTTGCGATCCTTGGTGATCGTGCGTGGTTCGAGCTCTACATCAACGCGTCGCCGACGTCGGTGCACATGCCTCGCCGTTGGGGCTACCGGTTCTTTGTGACCCCGATCTCGATGAGTCCCCGTCGCGACGAGCCGTTGCTGCGAGCCAACTTTGAGTTTGGCTGCTTTATGCTCGAGTGGATGCTGTCAATGTCGCCCTTCTGGCTCAAGGGTCTCTACACGGTCGATGTGTTTGATGCACTCGTGGCGCAACTGAGTGTGCCTCAACTGCAGTTGCATCGGTGCATTCGCATCATCAATGTGCTCGTGCGTCTGGTGCAGCGCCTGAACGAGTTCTCGATCTCGGGCATGCCGGATATTAAGCGCCTCTTGGTGCTCAAGCAGCACATGTATCTCTTGTACGCACAAGAGAAGCGTCACGGCGATGGCTCGCACTCTCTGTACCTCCAGCACTTGGTCGAGTTGTTACTCAATGTCGAGTGTGCTGTTCAAGAACTGTCTCTCAAGAGTCAACACTCGCCGACATTTGCACCCGTTGCTGCCACGAGTCAAGTGAATGAGAGTAGCTCCCAAGCAGATACTGCAAGTGACCATTCTCCTCGCTCAGGATCACCACAAGAACAACATCATGCTCATCAACAGCAACAACAACAACAGCAACAACAACAACAACAGCAACAACAAGATCAACAGTGGTACGTATCGTCACTTGTGGCGGTACAAGGCATGCGACGATATCTCGAAGGTGATGGCGCATTTCCATCCGAGTTTGCGTACCGTGCATGTCGCTTCGCACGCATCCCGAACATTGTACAAGAGAGCCCGCATCCATATCCGTTCGGTTCGCGTGTCACATCGACCGTACACGTGCCAGGTGCACAGTGTCTCGTGTTGACCTTTGATCCGCGCAGCTCGGTCGATCCCGATAATGACTTTCTCATGTTCTCGCGAGCATACGTCGGCGGAGACGAGCTCGGTGTGCTGAGTGGTGACTTTGGCTCCAAGAGCATGATCATCGAGGGCGACACCTTTATCTGGAGCTTCATGTCGGATGCGACTGACGATGCCGAGCATTGGGGCTTCCGATTCTGGGTACTGCCGCAGTACTCGCCCGAGAGCGCTCGAGAGCTCGAGCGCCACATTCGACGTGACTGCGAGGAGGCGATCGCCGTCGCGAACGACTGGTCGTTGACGATGGACTACGAGCTGGTGGGCTTCATCGATTCGGTGTGCGAGCGGCAGAACGTGTCGTCGCGCGATCTCGTGATGCTCGAGCCCGACGAGGTGGCTGAGTTGCGCAGCAACTATGCGCTCTTCCATAGCGTCAGCACGACCTCCATCAAGAGCCGCTTCATGTTGCTCAAGTACCTGAACTACACGCTGTCACACTTGTTGCCACTGGTCGACATGCGTGGTGTGAACGACGAGTGGACCTTGGCGTTTATGGTCGGTGCCTTGCGTCGCTTGATCTTCTTCGACGTCAAGATGGAGCACATTGAGAACATCATCTTTAATACGCAGTACTTGGGCAACAAGCCTATTGTACTCCTCGATCGACACCTCGACGACGCCAATCTGTCGTCTGCTACCAAAGCTCGTCATTCGACCTCGAGTCCAGGAGCTACATCGCCACCTCCAACAACCTCTGCAACTTCGACTGTGGCTTCTTCATCTTCCTCGTCGTCGTCGTCGTCATCGTCATCATCGTCATCATCCAGAGCGACTGTTGGTTCAAACACACCTGGTTCAAGCGGAGGTTCAACTCCAAGCTCATCCGCACCTGGAGAATCGCGACAACGATCAGATTCGAGCAGTAATCGAAACAGCAACAACAACAATACCACCACCACTGCTACTCACGCAAGCTCAAGAGCCAATTATCCTGCGTCATCGACGCGTGGTATGAGTGGCAGCGGATTAGTACGAGTGGCATCTCACGGGGCTCCATCGACAATCATGATGAATGGTACCGAGACTACAAGGAGCTCCCAGTCGTCATCACCATCGTCGACGGCCTTTGATGGAACCGAACCATCATCGGAAGGCGGCAACAATTCGAGCAGCACGAATGATGCCAGTGGCAGCGGCAGCAGCAGCGATGCTGGCGGCCTTGCAGTCGGCAGCGGCAGCAACCGTTATCCATCATTGTTCATTCAAGGCTTTGCGCAATTGGGTTCACTCGATCCATTGCTGTTGCGCAGCGCCGATCAAGCGTGGCAGGTTCATTTGCAACGCGAGGGTGCCGACGACGCTGGCGGTCCGTTCCGCGAGTCGATCAGCGAGTTCTGCGCCGACATTCTATCGCCGCAACTCGCACTCTTCCTGCCGTGCCCGAACGCCAGCGCCGAGCTTGGCTTCAACCAGGACAAGTTTCTGCCGAACCCGTCAGCGAACTCGCCCAACCAGCTCGGTATGTTCGAGTTCATCGGCAAGATGATTGGCATCGCGCTGCGCACCAAGACGACGCTCGATCTCGCGCTGCCGTCGCTCGTGTGGAAGTCGCTGTTGGCCACCAAGCTCGAGTGGTCGGACCTCGAGGCGGTCGACAAGAGCTGCTGCCAGTTCCTCGACGGCGTGCGGCACATTGACAAGGAGGGTATTACGCGCGAGAGCTTCAACGACCTGATCTTTGAGAGCTTCACGACGCGCTCGATCGACGGCCGCGTGGTGGAGCTCAAGCCGGGCGGCAGCAACATTGACGTCACGTGGGACAATCGACACGAGTTCGTGGCGCTGGTCGAGCAGTTCCGACTGCACGAGTTCCGCGCACAGACCGACGCCATGGCGCGCGGAATCGACTCGGTCGTGCCGCGCAGCGTGCTAACGCTCCTGACGTGGCAGCAGCTCGAGGACCTCGTGTGGGGCCAGCCGGCCATCGACCTCGAGCTGCTGCGCCGCCAGACCGTGTACCGCTCGGTGTCGCCGTCGGCGCCGCACGTACAGGCCTTCTGGGCCGTGCTGCCGACCTTTAGCGAGAAGGAGCAAGAGCTCTTTGTGCGCTTCGTGTGGGGCCGCTCGCACCTGCCGCCCGCCTCGCAGTTTGTGACGCCGTTCCAGATCCAGCCGCTGCCGGTCGAAGGAGACCCCGACAAGTACCTGCCGGTGGCACACACGTGCTTCTTCTCGCTCTCGCTGCCGGCCTACAGCTCGCCGCAAGTACTGCGCTCACGGCTACTGTATGCCATCATTACGTGCCGTGAGATTGACGCTGACTTTGTCGTTCCTGATGGTCGTGCCACGATACCCGAGTATGATAGTGATTCCGATTGAAGAATGCAGTCGTACAATGGATCACATCAAATCATGACTTGTAAATAAATGTATTGTTTGATACGTATATTCAGTAGTAGTAAACCAAGTTGAGATAGATCGATTGATAGTTAGAGTTTGCCGAGGTACCCTCAGATATCCGAGAGGTTGTGGCGAAGAACAGCACACACGACGATCGAGCTCTTCTCTTCTCTTCGTTGCCGCGCAGCATCAACAACAACAACTACTGCTGCAGCTCTCTCTCTCTCTCTCTCTCGATGGCTGCTCCCTCGTCGGATATCAACGCCTTCTTTGCGAAACGCGATGCTCGTAAGAAGAAGAAGGCCACGACGGCATCCAAGGCCACGACGGCAGCTGGCACCAAGGGCGCTGGCCCTTCTGCTGCAGCTGCAGCTTCAGGCGCCACGAGCAGCGCCGCGGCACCTGTCGCCAAGCCGAGCAGCGACTGGCGCGAGCCCGCGACCCAAACACCTCTCGCTCCACCGCCCGTTGTACTCTCGAAGCAGTTGGTGAACCTTCATTCGTATGTGGATCGATAGCAATCGAGTGTGGATAGCAGACACGAGCGATTGATTGGTGAGTTCGCGATGGCATTGTACAGCACCGAGAGCAGCCACAGCAGCAGCAACAAGCCGTCGACCTCGAGCACCGCATCGCACTCGCACGAGGGTATGAAGACCACCGTCATATGTCTCTCGCGCGCACGTACACACACGCCCGATACACGCATGCATTGATATGAGAGACATTCAGCGCACGTATGGCACGACGAGGGAGCAGCGACGGCATCGGGAGCCGGCGCCTCGACATCGAGCGGCGCCTCGAAGAAGCCCGGCGCCTCGAACTCCAGCGGCATCAGCAGCCGAGCCTTCCCGTCGTTGCTCGAGGCCGCCACATCGCAGCCATCTCCCATGCTTCACAAGGTGTACGTGTGAAGCCTGCGTCAACAAGCGAACGAACAGCTCGATGAAGTGTGTGTCTGACGCGCGCTCTCTTCGTGCATGTGAGAGCAGCACGATGCCGAGGAGGGAGGCGCTCTTCCAGGCGAGCGAGAACAAGTTCGGCTCGCTCGAGGTCGAGGACGCTCCTGACTCGAGCGACACGCAGCCCGAGCCTGAACCCACTCCGCCTTCCATCGCTGCGAGCACGACGGCGGCGACACTCGCTTCGACAACGGCATCAGCATCAGCATCGGCAACTGCACCATCAGCATCAACGAGTGAATCCGCCAGCGTCTCTTCGACGGCTCCGCAACGCGGTGGCAAGAAGAAGTCCAAGGCCGAAGAGGAGGTCGATGCCTTGATGGCGCAGCTCGGCCTCGACGACAAGAAGCCGTCGCAGGCCAGCTCCAACAACAACAAGAAGAAGAAGCAGAAGGCCGCTGCTGCCCGACGCTGATCGAACCCGCGATCCATCCATCCAACCATCCATCGATCGCTGCCGTTTGGTCGCTGCCTCTCTGCCGACCAACGGAACCGACCAACGAACCAACTGCACTCTCACGCACCACCTGCCGCCATCGTGGCATCACCGCAAGTTGCTGGCACGATCGCCGAGCTCGGCACCACCTCTCGTCCGCATCAACGTCCCGCATCAACATCAACACCGCCCTCTTCATCATCCTCCATCACACAAATCCTGCAAATACACAACATACAGTCGCGTGTCTATTGTACAAACCACTGCGCGCCAATCCGGGAGGATCTCGCTCGATCCCAATCCAATGAAGCGAATCTCGCTCCAGCACGAATCTCGCGAGTCGTTCGTTATCGGGCGGCACTCATGAGTCGCTGTCGCTTGCTTGGTTGTGCGACCGCCGCGTCCTCCTCTTGGTCCGACTCGTCGTCGGTGTCGGTGTGCTGGCTCGAGCGAGACCTGCCGTTGCCTTGCGATGAGGACGACGAAGAAGCGGTGGCCCTGCTGCGTGAGGTCGAGCTGCTCGACGACGACGACGACGTCGTCGTGGTGGTCGCAGTGGGCTGTGATGCACTGGCACGCTTCGAACCGACCAGTGGCTCCGCGGCATAGCGGGAGTAATCTCGATGCGGGATCACGGGTTCAGTGATGCCCAGCATCGCAATCGCGTTCTGGTGGATGCGAATCAGCACGGATTTAGTTGGTTGGATCGATGAATCAATGGATGAATGAGGTGGTGGTAGTGGTTGTGGTAGCACGCACCTGCCATTGCTTGTAATCGAGCACGACGATGGTCTGCTTGCGTGACGCACGGCCTTGGTCAAAGTCCGAAGCCTTGGGAGGCTCAGCGTGCTCTGCATCACGAGCGATTCGATTCGTTCAACACAAGCACATAGAGGCACACACGTACACAACTGCGCGCTCAATGTACCAGCGACAAGCACTCCACCGGGCCCGACCGAGACCTTGGCACGTCCGTCCTTGATGAGGAACGAGAAGTGGAACCAGTTCTCGATCGTCTGTCCAAAGTCGCGCGGATTGATGAGGAAGCGGTACAGCTCGATGGGCGACTGCTTGTGCAGTAGGTCGGCCACCTCCGACACTCGCTGCTTGGTCTCGTCGCCCTCGTCGGTCGACACTCCTTCCTCGGCGCGGCGTCTCGGAGCTACGACCGAGCGTTGGTGTACCGTACGGTGTCGTGGACCTGCTGCCGTGATGGCGATCGGACCATACCTAACGATGTATCGATCATCGATCAGCGATCAGCAACCATCATCATCATCATCATCATCATCATCATCATCATCATCATCATCATCATCATCATCATCATCATCATCATCATCATCATCATCATCATCATCATCATCATCATCATCATCATCATCATCATCATC